>WSSedA1B3DRAFT_1000206_pt1 | contig 16834 bp, 18 predicted proteins | sample WetSurSiteA1Bulk_FD_9468 | JGI IMG/M metagenome (IMG submission 9468)
GATGCCATAAAAGAAGACCCGGAAAATTCATTTCATTACTTAAACCTTGGGAAAATATACTTACTTGAAAAGAAAAATGAAGAAGCAGTAAATATTTTCAGGCAAGGGTTACAATATGAAAAGAATCAACAAATTGCAGATGAATTAAATAAGATAGGGACAAGAAAACCGCTTATTATTCCTTTTTTTAAAAGAAGTAATGTTATCAATAAATATCTTGGTATCATATTAAGCAGATTAAAACTCAGATAATTTTTAAAACTTACTATTAGTTAAATATAACTCACATCCCGATGCTCTGGTGGCAGTAAATCCGGAACGAGAAACAAAATCAAAGCCAAACACAAAAATGAATTATTTTGGAGGTTGCTGCACAGCGCCGCTATAAAATACCTCGCATTTGCCACCTTGAACGAAGAGTTTTGCCTTCCTGTAAAGACTGGAGAATGGGCTGGCAAGGTACTCGGCCGTGATCAACGCACTGATCTGGGGTTGCCGAAGGAACCGCTGATGCTTTGTTTGAATTTTGCGCATCCCTTGTCATCAAGAAGCGCCACTAATACATTATCATATTGCTCGAAGATGAGATTAAGTTTGCCTTTAAGGGCAACCCGATTATGATACGTTGAAAGAGCGCAGTCCGCAGCGTCTGCCACACCATTCTTGATCTGCCAGTCGGCATTGAAGTGAGTGATGAAGCCCCGCCCTCTCCGGGTCTGATTATATAAGTCTCCAGAACGATATCCCCTGATCGCTAAGGTACTGAGAGGGCCAGCGATGAAGAAAGCACCGAGGTCGACGAGGTTGAACTCCTGGCTCGTTTCATATTTTGAGAGAACCTTGTCGAGGTCCACAATATATATGACGAGATTATCACACCGGAGAGAAAAAATGCCATTTAAGCTGCTCATCAGCTTGCGATCTCTTTTTTCTTTCGTTGCCAAGGCTAAAAAAAGATCCCCTTTGCCGCCAATCACTTTTTTTATGCCGAAGGACTGCTCGAGTTTTTCAAAGTCCAGCTTTGATACCTTCAAATTAATTTTATATACAGAGTCGAGTTTTGAATTATCTATCGCGGCATCTCCTTCACCCTTCGCACTAAAAATATCCATGGTAAGGGGTGCGAGTTAGATTACTCCCTTATCAGCTTTTATAAAACTCTTGACGTTGTTGATTTTGAGCTGCTTTTTTTGTAACTCCTTGCAGCCAAGTTTTCCCGTAAATGAGATGTTCTTTAAGGTAACCACAGAAGAATCCTGTGCCGAAAGATCCTTGATAGCCAGATTGAAATCCTTAACCTCTATTTTTTCCCCTGTCTTCTTGTCTATATAGACAAGCGCCCCTTTGGATAACTTTAGATTATTCAAACTAATGGTTGCTACTGGCTGCTCTTTAGTAGATTTCTTTTCAGTCCTTTCAAAATTATATTTCCCATCGGCGTTTTTCACGATGGTGATGGAAGGTTTGACAAGCTCGCAACTGATGACTTTAAGTTGCTTCTTCAGCAGTGGCATCAACTCCGCACCCAGCTTGAGGTTTTCGAGCGAAATGATTTCGCCTCCATCATTGGCGAGGTGGATATCCTTAGCCGATAATCCAAAGGGAAAGAAGGATAGCCCTATCTCCCCATTGATCCTGACATCCATGCCGGTCGCCGCAGAGGCAGCAGCCTCTATGCGAGGCTTGTAGGAATTTATGTCTAAGGTGAAGGTGAAAACGAACAATGCCAGTACACTGGCTATGGCACCAACGCAAAGGATAAAAAAGACTACTTTCTTCTTCACATCCATTAAAGGAACATTATGCTGTCTGGCCGCAAAATTTCCGGCTCTCTCTCTCCGCATTTCAGCCTCTATTAAGCGTATGAGTTTTTAATGTAAGGGTATCATGCAAGGCTATGCACGTCAAATGACTTTATAAGTATTTTTATTGCGCATTTCAATTGGCATTACTCATTCTTTTTTTCTGACCTCAGGCGTTTGATTATCAGGTGGCAGTGACAAAAATTAGGTGTTACCTTCGGGGCGAAATACTCACAGCATTGCAGAGACACACGGATAGCAAAACTCCTTCCCATGGTCAACATATCATGTAATTCCTTTTTATGCCTACTGAATGTAGGACAAATCCTACTATAAAAAACCCAGCAGTCCTACAAAAAAATCAGACAAAAGCCGATATTATTATTTTGCATAAAGGACAATAATAATTATATGCAGTAATCCAATATTGATAAGAATGTAATATGGAAAAACTTACTTACAGAAATCAGATAAAAGAAGTGATAACAATTTTAATGGAGTCTCCTTTCTATTGGGAAGTCTCTTTAGGAGAGAGGCATTTATTGATTAAAAAGATAATGGAAGAGTATCACTTTTTAACGAAACAATAAAAGTTGGGAAATAGTGTTTACGTGTGAAAAGAGGTGGCCGATTGAAAAATATGATGGAATCATTTAAAGATATTTTTTTAAAAGAACTCTCTATCGAACTTAACGAAGATTATCCTACCCATATACCAGTGGTAACAATGATAGAGATCGTTATTAAGGCTTCAAAAAATGCAGGGCAAGACAGTTCCCTTGTATTAAAGCATTTCCAGTTTACTGATGAAGAAATTAGAGACTATTTTGAGAGACTCGGGAAAAAGAACTGAAATATAAACTGTAAAAGAAAGGTTTGAACTTACAAGCGAAAGGGAACATATGAATAAAATTGCAATTAGTTCTATTTTTTTACTATCAGCTCTTTTGACGACGATTTTTATATCGATTTTATATGTTCTCACAGAGACAAGTGTGGGGGACTGGATTGAGAACTTAGTTATCCACCCGAAACTCACGTACGAAAATTTACTCTTTATTTTTGGGTTAATATTCAGTCTGGCGTTAAGTTTGCTCTTTATCAGAGGATATGCAGCGCATATTATTACGAAAACCGGTATTAATAAATAAGGGTGTTGAGTAGATGGAGCTAAATAAAACTTTAAACTGCTTGAAAACATTTGCTCATAGGTGACAACCGCACCGGACAAAGAACAGTTAGTGTGCATATTTGATGAAGGAATTTTGTTGACGGAAATTTATTAGTATATCAACAGTTCGAACGGAAATAATTATTTCTGATCTTATCCAGAGGATGCGTGCTTTGCAGGTGGACTAAAATGAAAGGGGCATAGACGTTAGGATTATGCTCCCACAACGACCTCGACTGGATCCTGAATGGACAGAGCATCAGCGAGACATTCCAGCCGGTGCTTTCATGGCAGCTTAAGCAAGGCAAATATCTGTCGTCTCTTGCAGATAAACAAAACCGTATTATCGACTCTGTTGTGCTCCAGGTGAAAGGCGCTGCTCATTCCACTGAATGACGTCCAACCAAAAGACAATCTCTTTTTATTATGTTAGAATTGTTTTAAAAATGAGTAGATATCAATGATAAATTACAGTCAAAAAAGAGAGAAGGGGGGAATATGATAGCAATACTTGGTATCCTTGGAATTTTGTTGGCAGTTATCTTTGTTGGTATAGCTATTTATAACAAGCTCGTCCGGTTACGTAACACGGTAAAGGCCTCATGGTCAGACATCAATGTCCAGCTCAAAAAGAGATATGACCTTGTCCCGAATCTCGTCGAGACAGTCAAAGGCTATGCCGCACACGAAAAATCCACTTTTGAAAATGTTACAAAGGCAAGGTCGATGGCCATGCATGCAACAGNTCCTGCTGATAAGGCAAAGGCAGAAAACATGTTCATGGAGACCTTGAAAAGTTTGTTCGCCATTGCTGAGGCATATCCTGAACTGAAGGCAAATGCAAATTTCACACAGCTTCAGACACAGCTGAAAGAACTGGAAGATAGTATCGAGTATGCAAGACGCTATTACAATGCTGTTGTCCGGGATTTCAATATAGCCATAGAGTCCTTCCCGTCAAATGTTGTTGCGTCATCATTCGGTTTTAAACAGGAGGAATTCTTCGAACTCGAAGCGCCTGAAGTTGAGAAAAAACCGCCCAAGGTCAGTTTTTCATGAAAAGATACCCCTTTCTATCCTCTCTCGCTGAGGGAGGAATTAAGGGGTATGTTATGCATTTTGTGCCATATGTAGTATTTTGCGTATTCATACTCCTCACAGCATCAGCATCAGCTCAGGATTTCACAATCAAGAAATACCATTCTGATATAACCATCAGCGAAGATTCATCTTTCATGGTAAAAGAGACTATAGATGTTGAATTCCATAGAATGAANCACGGTATTTACAGGGAAATCCCTTATAAATATGCTGATGATTTCGGCAAGACCATTAAAACTCCATTGAAAGTAATATCCGTGACTGATGTATTAGGGAAGGAATGGAAATACAGTGTAAGCAAGAAAGGCAACCTTGTATACATAAGGATCGGTAATCCGAATAAATATCTGGAGGGGAATCAGACATATGTAATCACTTATGAAGTTGAAAACGCCCTGCTTTATTTCAATGACCATGACGAGCTTTACTGGAATGTAACAGGAAATGAATGGAAGGCGGAAATAAGGGAGGTATCTGCTGCAGTAACGCTGACTGCAAAGGACAGGAGTGCGAATCTCTGGGCAGCCTGTTATACAGGTGTCCGCGGGTCGAGGAGTTCTGAATGCAGTTTTGAGATATCAAACAATATCGGGGAGTTTTATGCCAGGAAAAGGCTGAACGCAGGCGAGGGACTGACAATTGCATTTGGGTGGGATAAAGGGCTTGTTTCCCCTCCAGCAGCATGGAAGAGATTTTTGTGGTTTATTGATATCAGAGAGAACTGGATTTTTGTCATGCCTTTTTTCTCGCTGATANTAATGATAAATATCTGGCGCTTAAAGGGAAGAGATCCCAGGGTCAGGGAAGCGGTTACCGTAAGGTATGAACCTCCCAAATATAACAATCTATCGCTGACACCCGGCGAGGTTGGAACACTCATTGATGAAAAACTTGATTCGAGGGATATTACTTCCACTATTATCGGTCTGGCGGTTATGGGTTATATAAAGATAGAAGAATCAAAGACAGAAGGGTTGATATTCGATTCAACAGATTTTTACCTCGCAAAGATTAAAGCGCCGGATGATAACCTGAGCAATTTTGAGACAATCCTCATGAACAAGATATTTACGACAGAAATGCCGGGAAGAATGGTCTCTGATATGAAAAATCAGTTTTACAGGGAGCTGGATTTATTGAAAAAGGCCCTGTACGGAGAATTAATCAGTAAAAGATATTTTCTTGTAAGTCCTGAAAAAATAAGATCTGTCTATGTAACAGCAGGGATTTTTCTTGCAGTGTTCTGCAGTATTTTTTTTGCGTTGCTTGTGTCACCAGGCAAGGGCATAGTTGCAGGCATTTTAGCAGGCCTTCCTGTACTTGCCTTTTCAAAGGCCATGCCTGCAAAGACACGGACAGGCGCTTCGGCATACATGGATATCCTTGGTTTTCAGGAATTCATGGAACGGGCGGAAAAAGATCAGCTCGAACGTATGCGGGATAAAGATCTCTTTTCAAGGTTCCTGCCTTATGCAATTGCACTCGATGTCGTGGATAACTGGGCAAAGGCGTTTGAAGGTATTTATCAGGAACAGCCTCAATGGTATAGTTCGCACGCTGGTCTCAGGACATTCAATCCATATCATTTTTCACGCTCCATAAGTTCAGCAACCTCAAGTCTTGCCTCGGCAATGTACTCCGCTCCAAGAAGCAGCGGCATCAGCGGCGGTGGTGGAGGTTTTGGAGGAGGAGGCTCTTCAGGCGGAGGATTCGGCGGAGGCGGAGGCGGAAGCTGGTAAGGTTCAGGCAACTGACAGGTTTACTCTCTCACAGTCTTCAGTTATAATTTTTACCATGCGCAAAAGATTAATCATTTTCATTGTCCTCATCATACTTGCGGCATTAGTCGCCTACAAAATAATTGTCCATATCAAATCAAAGGACAGCTTATTGACAGTCAGCGGCAGAGTTGAGGCGAGTGAGATTGAATTGGCTGCAAGGGTTTCAGGAAGGCTTGAGAAAGTCCTCATAGAGGATGGGATGATTGTCAAAAAAGGAGCTTCAGTTGCTCTTATTGAGGATCAGGAACTGCAATCCAGGCGGAGAGAGATTATCGACAGGATGGATGAACTGAAGGAAAAGATACACGCTGCAGAGCTTGACCTCGATTATACCGCAAGCAGCGTTGATCATTCCATTGATGAGGCTGTGAAGGCGCTTGCTGTTGCAGATGCCCGCCTTAAACAGGCAGAGGCTAACAGGGAAAATGCGGAAAAAGATTTCGAGAGATATTCGAATCTTTTGGAAAAAGAGGTTATATCAAAGCAGAAATACGAGAGTATAAAACTTTTCTATGAACTCTCCCGGGAAGAAATGAATGTTGCCATGAGAGAGGTTGAGCGGGCAAAGGTCTTTGTGATGAAATCAAAAGACTCAAAGAAGCACGTAAGCGCAAAGGAAAAAGAGCTTCTTGCACTCACCAAATCACTGAACCAGCTCAAGGATAGCCTGCAGCAGGCGGATATCAATATCGGTTATACAAAGGTGAACGCACCTTCAGACGGTATTATTCTGAAAAAGGTTTCCGAACCCGGTGAAGTAGTTACACCGGGAGGTGTTATCGGTGTCATGATCAATCCTGAAGATATTCATATCAGGACATACGTGCCGGAAAAATATATCGGAAAGATAAACCTCAATATGCAGGCGGATGTATTTGCCGATGCCTATCCTGGTAAACCATTCAGCGGCAATGTCTGCTATATTTCAGATAAGGCGGAGTTTACACCAAAAGAAGTGCAGTCCTATGAAGAAAGGGTAAAACAGGTCTTTGCAGTCAAGGTCTGTTTCCCGCAGAAGGAAGACTCTGCATCAAAGAATAANAAACCGTATGAGGTCTTCAAAAAAGGAATGCCTGTAGATGTAAGATTTGGTATCAAAACCAGATAAATGGCCCCTCCTGTCATATCACTGAGAAATATTTCAAAAAAATTCAAGAAGTTTGAAGCGCTAAAAGGAATAGACCTTGATATCACACCCGCGGAGATTACCGGCATAATCGGCCCTGATGGCGCGGGCAAAAGCACTCTCTTAAAGATATGTGCCGGAGTCCTTTCCTGTGAGGGTACGGCAACATTCATGGATACAGATATCCGCAGGCATCCGGAAAGGATAAAGAAATATCTCAGCTTCATGCCCCAGGGGCTCGGCCTGAACCTTTACATGGACCTCTCTGTGGAGGAGAATATAAATTTCTTCGCTGCGATAAAGAATGTCCCGGATGCAGAGAGGGACAGGCTGAAAGATCAACTGCTCAGGGCAACCGGCCTGGAGCCTTTCAGGGAGAGATTGGCAAGGCATCTTTCCGGCGGCATGAAACAGAAGCTCGGCATCTGCTGTTCTCTGATCTCAAACCCTGAAGTGCTTCTGCTTGATGAGCCGTCAACAGGGGTAGACCCGCTTTCACGACGCCAGTTGTGGGATATCCTGAACGGATTCATTTCAGAAAAAGGGACTACCCTTATCATTACTACCTCGTATATGGATGAAGCTGAAAGATGCCATTCAGTCAGGTTTCTGCACGAAGGGAAGATCCTTTTTTCGGGTAACCCTGAAGAACTGATGAAAGAGGAAAAAGACCTGGAGGATGCGTTTTTCAAGATGCTTCTTGCAGGCAGGGAAATGACAACATACGATATACCGTTCAGGAATATTGTTTCAAAAAACGGTTCGGTTGCGATCGAGATTTCCGGGGTCAGCAAGTATTTCGGTTCGTTTAAGGCTGTTGATGATGTGAATCTTTCCATACGTCACGGCGAAATATTCGGGTTTCTCGGGCCCAACGGCGCAGGGAAAACAACACTCCTGAAATGCGTTCTTGCACTGTATAAACCTGATAAGGGCTCAATACGTATTATGGAACTGCAGTCAGGGAGTCCTGAACTCAGAAAGACAATAGGATATATGTCGCAGATTTTTTCCCTTTACGGTGATCTCACTGTGGCCGAGAACATCGAACTCTATGGCACTATATACGAAATAGAAAAGAAGGATTTGAAAGAGAGGATGCAGTGGGTCATAGATGTCTCTCACCTTGCAGGGATGGAAGATACGATGGTGGGCAGGCTTCCCCTCGGGATAAAACAGAGGCTTGCCCTCGGATGTTCAACCCTGCATCTGCCGTCAGTCCTTATCCTTGACGAGCCTACCTCAGGGGTTGACCCTGTTGCGAGGAGGTCTTTCTGGCAGCTTATACGTTTGCTCTCGGATAAGCTTGGCATGACTGTAATTGTCACCACGCATAATCTTGTAGAAGCAGACTACTGTGACAGGATTGCGATCATGAATGAAGGCAAGGTCATAGCAGTGGATACCCCTGAAAACCTCAGGAATGAGTTTATACATCATTCCGGAGATGTGTATGAGATATACCCGGAAACCGGCCTTGATGCCAAAATATTTTCTGAGCAGCAGATAGAGTTAGCCCCTTTTGGAAGGCGCTACCATATCTGGAAAAAGGGCCTGAGTGAAAATGAAATCAAGGCGATTATGGATTCTCATAAAATTGGATACCGGTACATCAAGACTATACTACCTTTGATGGAGGACGTATTCATATACTTTCTGGAGAACAGAGGATGAAGCCCGGCAGAAATACACTCAAGAGGATTTTTGCAATCACCTCAAAAGAGGTTAAGGAAATAGTGAGGGTGCGTCTTTTTCTCATGCTTGCCTTTGTGGTCCCATTCATCATGTTCAATGTCTTTGCATACGGCATCAGCCTGGACATTGAAAACATGCCTTTTGGCTATATTGACTATGATCACAGCCAGATAAGCAGTCAGCTAATCGAAAAATTCAAGGGCAGGAATTTCGATATGAAAGGCGAGATGTTTTCTCCACAGCAGGCTGACAGACTGCTTACCAGCGGCGAGTTGAGGGCTGTGCTGGTGATCCCCCCGGATTTTTCAAGGGAGCTTTACAGTGGAAGGAATGCAGAGGTCCAGTTCCTCATAGACGGAGGGTATCCATACAGGGCCCTTACAATAAAGGGCTACTGCCAGGCGATAATACTGTCCTTCAACAGGGAATTGATCGGGGAAAAGATACAGAAGGCAGGGGTTCAGATGACAACAGGTCAGCCAATAAGGAGGGAAACGAGGTACCTATTCAATGAATCCCTGAAGAGCAGTTACGCGCTTGTGCCCAGCCTCATTGCCATTATACTGCTGATGAATCCGGCGGTGCTCACAGCTCTTGCCATAGCAAGGGAAAAGGAGTTTGGCACTATCTATAATATCTATTCCACTCCAATAAAGAAGTGGGAGTTTCTGGTAGGCAAGATCATCCCCTATCTTTTCATTTCAGCGCTCAACTTTACGGTGCTGGTCATTACAGTGAAATTTCTCTTCCAGATATCCATGAAAGGAAATATACTCGATCTCATACCTGGGGCCCTGGTCTACATCCTGATCAATGTTTCCTTCGGACTTCTCGTCTCTTCAGTGACCAGGACAATGGTCTCTGCCCAGATCGTGACTGTTATTGTTACTGTCATNCCGGCTTTCCTCTACTCAGGTCTATTAATCCCGGTTACGAACCTTGAGGGCGGGGCAAAGATCATGGCATATATCTATCCCACCATGCATTTCATGAAGATCATCCACGGTGTCTATCTGAAAAATCTGAACTTCTTCAATCTNCTTCCGCAGTTTCTGCTGCTCGTCCTCTATTTCTGTATCCTCTTTTCTCTGGGAATCCTTGCTTTCAGGAAGAGGGAAGGGTAAGCCATGTGGCAGCTGATAAAAAAGGAACTTCTCCACATACTCAGGGACAGGGGTCTCCTTATCTTTGTCATTTACGCATTTACCTTTGATATTTATATCGCATCAGAGGGGTTCAACCTGATCCCTGAGAATGTATCCATAAGTGTATATGACGAAGACCATTCATTGAGAAGCCGCGAACTGACTGACCGGATCAAGCCGCCGGCATTTAAACAGCCGGGTATCATATACAACCGTCAGGAGATAGATTATATGCTCAATGAATCCAAAACAATCCTTGCCCTGGTAATCCCTGACGGTTTTGAGAGGGATCTTCACAGGAACAGCGCATCGGTTCAGGTGCTTGTTGATGGAACACAGAGTTCAGCAGCATATCTGAGTTCCGCATACCTCAATTTGATAATTGAACAATACTCGAATGATTTCAGGATGGAAATGCTCAAGGTGAATAACATCACCGGATTGCCATCTATCGATATCAAGAGCAGGATATGCTTTAATGAGGAGGCAAATGACAAGCTCTTTGAAGGGATCAATGAATTTTTCATGATTATCACGCTTATAGGGATGATACTGCCTGCTGCCATTCTCATCAGAGAAAAGGAGTACGGNACCATTGAACAGATCATGATCTCACCGCTCAGTATTCAGAAGCTTCTAATGATGAAGGTGATAGCTGCATCGATATTCCTGCTCAGCATGATAGGTTTGAGCTATGAGTTTGTTCTCTCCCTATGGCTCGGTTTTCGTCTGAAGGGAACTATCCTTGAATTCCTGCTGATCAGTCTTATATACAGTTTTGCAACCACAGGTCTTGCATTCATTATTGCATCCATAGCTAAAAGGCTCAGTCAGATAGGCCTGCTTACCATGGCAATCTTTGCGCCCATGCTTCTCCTTGCCGGGGGGTGGGTGCCTCCTGAATCACTTCCTGAATGGTTAAGGAAACTGACTGTCATCTCCCCGATGAAATATTATATGGATCTGGGTATCAGCCTTCTAATCAGGGGAGCCTCCCTGGACCTGCTTTTGCCGAATATGATCAAGCTCTTGATACTCGGTGCCATCTTCATGGCAGCAGGGTATTTTTTATACGATAGGAGAATCATAAAAGGAGAATAAAACAGTAGGTAGTAGACCGTAGATAGTATGTAGCCGCAGGCTTTAGCCTGCGTTTTATTAAGAATAAAAAATTGTCATTCCGCACTTGATGCGGAATCCAGGTTTTTTGTTCCAATTTTTTTTAATGTCCTTCTTCTGCTCTTTGCCTTCTGTTTCCTGATCTTCTCTCTTTTGATATCATCCGTTGTTGTCTGCCCTGATAACCCCCCGATCTTCTTCACTAGTTCACGTCTGGCAAGGAAACGGTTGATGGACTGGCTCCTGTCTTTCATGCATTTCACTTCAATGCCTGTAGGGAGATGTTTCAGATAAACGCAGGTTGACGTCTTGTTGACATTCTGCCCTCCATGGCCGGATGAGCGTATGAACTTTTCTTCAATATCCTTTTCCTGGATATCAAGCGCCTCCATATGCTCCCTGAGCCATTTATTCTTTTCTTCACTGACTGCAAAAGTAAGCATGAAGTATTATAATTAAAGCCATGGAAGATATTCTTAAAATACTACCCAATACTTTTATCCCCCTATTTGTCGCAACCAATATATTTATGCTCCTTCCGATTTTTATCTCGATCACAAAGGAGATGACAAAGGTAAAAAGGAAGGTAGTTGTCCGGGATTCGATACTGACCGCCATAATCGTCAGCTTTTTATTCATAGCGCTGGGAGAGCTTATTTTCCGGATACTCGGAATTACGACAGATGATTTCAAGATAGCAGGAGGAACAGTGCTCCTCGTTTTCGCAGTGCGTGACCTTGTACACAGTGGAGAAGAGCGGATAAAACCCGATATTAAAGTCGGAGTGGTTCCAATCGGGGTTCCCTTGATTGTGGGGCCGGCTGTCCTTACTAATATTCTGCTGCTTGTTAATCTTTATGGAATTGTACCGACTATTATCTCATTAATACTCAATCTGCTGATTATATGGATTTCACTCATAAACGCAGAGCGGATTATCAGCGTTGTCGGCAGAGGAGGCATAATCGGGATTGCAAAGGTTATGGCGCTTCTTCTTGCATCAATCGCGATAATGATGATAAGGATCGGGGTTGTGAATATCATTCAACATGCCATGAAAGGTTAAAGGAGAATCAATCATGCTTATCGGGATTATGTCAGATACCCATGACAATCTGATCTTTGTGAGGAAGGCTATCGAACTGTTCAATAATAAGAAGGTCGGGCATGTCATCCATGCAGGAGACTACACATCTCCTTTTACGCTGAAACTCTTCAATGAACTGAAATGCAAATATACAGGTATATTCGGGAACAACGACGGCGACAAACTACTGCTTCTGGAAAGGGCTGATGGCAATATCTACAACCAGCCGTATATATTCAAACTGCACAACAGAAAGATAGTAGTTATGCATGAGCATCATGTTGCAGATGCACTTGCAGACAGCGGTCACTTCGACCTTGTTATCTATGGACATACGCATAAGGCTGATATAAGAAAAGTTAAAGCCACCCTTCTTGTCAATCCAGGTGAAGTTAGCACCTGGCTGTATGGGAAATCAACGGTTGCATTGGTTGATTTAGAAAAGATGGAAGGGGAGATTGTAGAGCTTACCTAAAAAATATTAGTAAGAGAGGACTATATTTTCGCTCATTCTCGTGCCTCGATGAACTCGGGATTGCGAGGCTTTTGCCTCTTTATATATGAAAATTCATATTGATGGACTATCGGCAAAAGAATCCGCTCGAATAAAGCCCTCTCTTACGAATTATTAGATGGAAACCCGTTTATACTGTTATCCCGTCAATCCTTTTTAACCCAGCATGCTCAGCTATCTGTATTGCATCGGCATATTCCTCGTGGGTGATTCTCCTGTCCAATGATGGGGAATCAAATGCCTTGTAGCATGGATGATACTGGTCCATGATATTGATATAGGTATTTTTTGAGATTTCTTTGGCAATAAACTTGACTACACCTTCTGTACCTGCAATCCCCTCAGGCAACACAAGATGCCTTACCAATAACCCTCTCGTTGCGATTCCGCTTTGGTCAGTGACGAGGTCTCCGACCTGCCTGTGTATTTCTCTTATAGCAGCCATTGCAGCCTCCGGATAATCCTCTGCCTTGGAATACATCTTTGCCATTGCAGGGTCAATATACTTGAAGTCAGGCATGTAGATATCAACAACACCTTCAAGCATCTTTATTGCATTAAGTGATTCATATCCCCCGCAGTTATAGACAATGGGGAGTTTTAAACCCTTTTCAGAAGCAATCACAATAGCCCTCAATATCATCGGCATCTGGTGGGTGGGTGTGACGAGGTTGATGTTATGGCAACCCTGTTTCTGGAGCGAAAGCATGATATCCGCCAGGTTTGCAAATGACATTTCAGTCCCTTCACCGAGATGGCTTATCGAATAGTTCTGGCAGAAGATGCAGCCGAGGTTGCAGTTGCCCATAAAAATGGTGCCTGAACCGAACCTGCCAACCAGAGGTTTTTCTTCACCAAAGTGTGGACTATAGCTTGAAATGAAAGGGTTGTCTCCGGTTTTGCAGAATCCCCTGCCGCCTGATGTCCTGTCAACCTTGCACTGTCTGGGACACAGTGTGCATTCTTTCAGTATCTCTTCTGCCTCCCTGACCTTGTCAGCCAATGCATCGGGAGGGAGCAGGAGGTATGCCGGAGTGAATGAAATGTCCATAATTATATTTTAATCAAATTGAAAGGTTTTGTAGCCGCCGGCTTCCCGCCTCAGCGGGTCGCCCGAGGAGACAGCCTGCGAGTTTACGTGATATACTTTTGTCAGATAAAACCAATTGGGTATAATAATTTTTATGTATATGAAAATAATTATAAAAATGGTTAAAATTTGGATATGCATTTCAAGATAAAAGGGGCGATTCGGGGAATTGAAACCATTGCAACGGGACATGGGGTCAAGAATTTGAAAAGATTAAAAAAGATATATGGCGAAACAAACTGGAGAAATTAAAAGGCATTTGTCGTGTTGAATTGGAGGATGGTGCCTTGCTGGAAGCGGAAGTGCATTGGTATGAGGGACACGGTATCGGGAAAAAAGAAATAAAAATTAAAAGATATTTGGTAGGTGATGACAATGAAAAAACATTTTATGATATGTGTCAAAAATTACGGCTATGAAGCGTCTTTGGAAATAAGAAAACTGTATGAAGTATTAACCGATAAGACAGCGGAAAAACATCATCAGATCAGAGTAATTGATGAATCCGGTGAGGATTATTTGTACCCTGAAAAGTTCTTTGCTCCTGTGCGGTTATCTATTCTTACAAAAGAAAAATTAGAATTAACGGCTGCATAACAGGGAATAGGCTTTGTCGCTTTCTTACAGAGACTGGTTTTTGACGTACCGCGCAGGGATTTCTACTCGAGTGTTTTTTATTGGGACAAGAAGGGAGATCAGAGAATGCGCATCGTTGGGGTTTTCGGCACTGACGGAGAACCGCAAATGATGGCACACAAGCTTACGAGTGCTGTATTCCCCCAAAAGGACAAATTGATTCGCAACATAATGGGTATTCTTACAGAGGCGCAAGTCGGCAATTCGTTAACATTTCCCATGTGCGGATTCAGCAGTGACGAATGGGTATTGGCTCTCCTGGAAATGAAATCATACATCCCTCTCAACGAATTGGGACCGGATCATGAGTCATGGGGGATGAAGGACGCCGGCGACGGCAGGCTATCGGTTTTTGATAAAGCTAAACAACACAAGGCCTATGCAGAAACAGGGTCCTTCGGCAACTATATATTTCAGACCTATGGAATCAATAAGATAAAGCAGTTCCAACGGCTCTCCCAAGAAAAGGAGCGGCCATGGAAGGAAGTGTTCGGGATCGGTATGCAAGAACTTGAGGCGAATTGGCTCAAGACTCTGAGGGCGAATAAAAAAACAAAAGAGGAAAATGTTTCGATAGTATTGAAGTTGTTGGAAAGAAACCCAGGCACAGCCTGCTCAGAGGCGCAGAAGCTTGCGACCAGAAAAACAGTAAAGAGCTGAATAAAAATGTTAATAAGACAAGAAAAAACAGAAGATATTAGCGATGTTCATGCGTTAAACAAGCTGGCATTTAGTCAGCCGCAGGAAGCAGACATCGTAGCGAATCACTATCAAAAGTTTCTTACTTCATCACTGCGCCGCTTCCGGCAGAGCTGACCATCCGGGCATATCTTGAAAGATAGCCCTTTGTTATTTTGGGCTTAAGCGGCTTCCATCTGCTGAGTCTATCTTTGATTTCTCTATCAGAAAGGACGACATCAATTTTTCTATTCGGGATGTCAATCCGAATCCTGTCTCCATCCTTAAGGATTGCGATGGTTCCACCTTCCATCGCCTCCGGTGATACATGTCCAATGCAGGGACCTCTTGTGCCGCCTGAAAACCTGCCATCTGTTATCAATGCAACTGATTCGCTTAATCCCATACCTGCAATTGCGGCTGTCGGAGAGAGCATCTCTCTCATGCCAGGGCCTCCCTTAGGGCCTTCGTATCTGATGACAACTATGTCTCCTGCTTTGATCTTTCCGTTCAGGATTGCCTTCATGCCCTCTTCTTCAGAATTAAATACCGTTGCCTTACCTTCAAACTTCATCATGTTCTGACTGACTGCAGACTGCTTTACAACTGCTCCATCCGGCGCGAGATTCCCTCTCAGGATCGCAATGCCGCCTTCCTTGTGATATGGCTTATTTAAAGGCCTTATAACGTTCTCATCAACTACCTCGGCAGAATCAGCAATCTCAAAGATCTTCCTGCCGCTTACCGTAATCATATTATTCATATTCTTTTTCAGCCGTTTCATCANAGCAGGGATTCCACCTGCCCAGTCGAGGTCTTCAAGATAATGTTCGCCTCCGGGAAGCATATTTGCAAGATGCGGTGTTTTTTTGCTTAATATATCGAATGTCTCAAGCGGCAGTTCAACGCCTGCATCATGTGCTATTGCAGGGATGTGGAGGACGGTATTCGTAGACCCACCGAGTGCAAGGTCTACCATGATTGCGTTTTCGAACGCCTTTCTTGTCAATATCTTCCTTGCTGTAATATTTTGTTTTACTAAATCGATGATCCTCTGCCCGCTTGCAAAGGCAATCCTTCTCTTGTCGGCAGACACAGCCAGAGCTGTTGCACACCTTGGAAGGCTCATTCCCAATGCTTCGGTAACACATGCCATTGTATTTGCTGTGTACATTCCCTGACAGGAACCAGCGCCCGGACATGCACACATCTCAAGGGCTTCAAGCTCATCTTTTTTAATCAGACCCTTCTTGTATTTCCCGATTGCCTCAAAGGTATCATTAACCAGAGACAGTCTTCTACCCCTTAAGTGACCGGAGAGCATAGGCCCGGCAGTCACAACAATTGCAGGAACATCTATCCTTGCGGCGGCCATGAGCATTCCAGGGGTTATCTTGTCGCAGTTTGTGAGAAGCACGAGTCCGTCAAGCTGATGCGCCTGGGTAATCGTCTCGACCATGTCGGCAATCAACTCTCTTGACGGAAGGGAATAGTGCATACCGCTATGTCCCATTGCAATGCCGTCACATATACCGGGAATCCCGAAAACGAATGGATAACCTCCGGCAGAGTGTATTCCTTTTTCGATGAATCTTTCGAGGTCCCGCATACCGATATGACCGGGGATAATGTCAGTAAAACTTGTTGCAACACCAATAAAGGGCTTTTTCATCTCACTTTTTGCAATCCCTGTTGCATAGAGCAGTGCCCGGTGCGGAACACGCTCAAGACCCTCTTTTATAATCCTGCTCCTCATAAAAACCCCCTAGAATAAGAAATAAAAACTGAGAAGCAAGAAATGAGAAAGGCAATTTCTTTCCGCTCAGTTCTTACTTCTCAGTTATGAGTTCCTGCTTCTAATTTACCGGAATACTTTTTTTGTATTCTCT
>WSSedA1B3DRAFT_1000210_pt1 | contig 16692 bp, 12 predicted proteins | sample WetSurSiteA1Bulk_FD_9468 | JGI IMG/M metagenome (IMG submission 9468)
ATTTATAATCAAATCTCCTTTTAAAGAAGTACTATTAAAAGAAATCATTCAAATAATTAAACTTTTTTCCCCTGCTCGCACAATCCATGCAAGCGAGCATTCAAAGAAAATGAGCCTCTCCCAGGGGCTCATTTTATCAACTAAAGAGATTCTATTTAACTGGCTGATAATTTTATTGTTTTGCTACATCTCTAATTATTAATCTTATTAACGAGAAAGACCGATAATAATGACTATATTTGCATAATTATAAACACTACCATTTAAAGTTGATTATAATATAGTCCATTAGTATATCTTTTGTACCTCCCGTTAAGACAATAAATAAAACCTGAGATTTTATTTAAAGAGTTCGGAAACAAATTCAAGCGAACGGAGGAATATCTCTTAACATTTCAATACATCGGTATAGATTAATCTGGCCAAAATATCTTATAGCCGGAATATGCAAGAAAGAAAACACATAATTTTTAAAACACCTGACATTACCAAAATGCAAGAAGTTGTTATAAATCATAAGACAAAAATATACATTGCAGTTGGAGCCGATCCTGAAGAAGCCAGAAGTCGTTATTTAAACAGACAGGATTCAAAATACAAATCAATCTTTGTACAGAAAAAACCTGCTTTAACATGAAGCAGAAAAAAGTATTATTGGCTGTATTTAATAATATATTGGAAATATGAAAAATGAAATAACAATACCAGAACATTTTCCTGAATTAAATGAGGAAAAATTACAAGCTCAGGCAAAGCGAAGAGATACATATTCACTATCAAGAGATTTACTTGCAAAGGAAAATAACGAAGCAATTACTCGCAGACTGGCAAAAGACAAAGAAAACATGAGTGAAAACTCAACGCAGCCAGAAACTGAAAATGCAGTGGATACATCTCAACAGGAATTATAAAAGGGTATTTCAGACTATCCAGACGAGGTGGAAATCATAAATACTGATTAAAATTAATTGCAAGGGGCGGAAATGAAGTGCTTGCTCCAATGAAGCGATTTGAAACATTCAGATTTCAGAACTACGGATAATTTGCTTTTTAATGGACAGAGCAAAAAAAAAGGATTGTTAACACAATCCCTTTCATTTACTAACCCAAATATTATTAACCTAAATAACCCTTCAATAATCTGCTTCTTGATGTATGTCTCAATCTGCGAATTGCCTTTTCTTTTATCTGACGCACTCGCTCACGAGTAAGCCCGAATTTCTCACCAATCTCCTCAAGTGTCATCTCCTGGCAACCAATACCGAAGAAAAACCTTATAATATCGCGTTCCCGTTCTGTAAGGGTGGCAAGCGCCCTGTATATTTCCCTTGACAGAGATTCATCCATCAGAAGCTTATCGGCCACAGGTGAATCAGAATTTGTAAGGACATCAAGCAGGCTGTTATCCTCCCCTTCGATAAAGGGTGCATCAACCGATACGTGACGTCCAGATACTTTTAAGGTATCGGTAACCTTTTCCTTTGGCAATTCGAGCACATCAGCCAATTCTTCCGGGGAAGGTGTCCGTTCATTCTCCTGTTCAAACCTTGAAAAGGCTTTATTGATCTTATTAAGTGATCCCACCTGATTAAGTGGGAGCCTTACAATCCTCGACTGCTCTGCAAGAGCCTGAAGTATCGATTGTCTGATCCACCATACTGCATAGGATATAAACTTAAAACCTCTGGTCTCATCAAACTTTTCTGCTGCTTTTATCAGACCAAGGTTACCTTCATTTATAAGGTCAGGAAGACTTAATCCCTGATTCTGGTACTGTTTTGCCACTGAGACCACAAATCGAAGATTGGCTTTTGTAAGCTTTTCCAGTGCAGCCCTGTCACCTTTCTTGATTCTTTGTGCCAGTTCAACTTCTTCTTCTACAGATATCAACTCTTCTTTACCAATTTCCTGCAAGTACTTGTCGAGTGATGCACTTTCCCTGTTTGTTATGGATTTGGTAATCTTTAGCTGTCTCATTATGCCTCCGAAAAAATTTCCGCAAAGATATTGCTTTATTACTTATAAACAAAATAAAATCGATATTGTTATGAACAGGGGAATTATATTTCAAAATCCCCTGTATAACAATTACTTATATACAACCCATTTATTTCCTGAATGAGTAACTGAAAATTGTTCCATTGGATTGTATTCCTTCAATTGATTTTAAATCACTTTCATTATCGGTAGCCTGACGCACTTCGGAAGAGTTTTTAACTTTTTTCCCGTTTATGCTGAGAATAATATAGCCTTTCTTGATTCCAAGGTCTTTGAACTTTCCATCATTAAGTTCAGTGACTTTTACACCATAATCGACATCATATTTACTCTTATCTGTCGATCCGAGAGATTCGAGGCGGGCACCATACACAATTCCTCCTTCTCCCATATCACGAGTTACGACATTGGTATTACCTGCGATATTTCTCATAGTGACAGCTACAGTAGCTTCTTTCCCGTTTCTGATGTATGTAATATTTGACTTATCACCTGGCCGGTGTTTCCCTACCTGCTCCTGCAATTCAGAAGGTGTTGAAACAGAAACTCCATCTATTTTCACAATAATATCATTTTCTTTCAGTCCGGCTGCCTCGGCAGATCCGTTAGCAAGAACATTGGTAATACGAGCTCCCTTGACCTCGCTAAGTTTGTATTTCTCAGCATCTTCCTGAGTAACTTCAGTTATGTTAACCCCAATTATTGCCCGTTGCACTTCTCCGTACTGCATAAGATCTTCCACTACTTTTTTAACTATTGTTACTGGTATCGCAAATGAGTTTCCCGCATAAGCACCACTTGGAGAAACGATTGCTGATGTAATTCCTACCAGAAGTCCTTTTGTATTGACCAGGGCTCCACCGCTGTTACCCATGTTCAGGGCTGCATCAGTTTGAATATATGATTCTATTTTTAGATCGCTGTCCAGTATATCAAGGTTTCTCCCTTTTGCACTTACTATACCTGCTGTTACAGTTGATGTAAGGTTGAAAGGATTTCCAACTGCCAGGACCCATTCACCTAGCTTCAGTTGTTCAGAATCGCCATATTTTATGTAAGGAAGGTCACTGGCTTTAATTTTAAGAAGAGCAATGTCAGTACTGGGATCACGGCCAACAATCTTAGCCGAGAATGTCCTGTTATCATTTAGCTTTACTTCAACCTCTTCTGCATCTTCTATTACATGATTATTTGTAATTATATACCCATCAGAGGAGATAATCACTCCTGAACCAAAACCCTGCACCTCCCTTGGTTTTGAATATCTATCACCATAAAAATATTCCATAATCGGNTTGCTTGCTTCAGGTCCAACCATGCTCTTCGTACGGACATGTACCACACCATGCACTGTCTGTTCTGCCGCATAAGTAAAATCGATCTGACCTTCCTGAATAGTCATTGAGGTAAGAAGGGGTTCTGCGTCTCTGATTTCCACCTTTGAACTATCCTTTGTGAGACTTCCCGACGGTTTTGCATTTATTTTTGTATAAGCAAATAACGCAATTGCCGCTCCCAAAAGAGCCATAAATAAACCACTCAATAAATTTTTCGCTTTCATAGATATTTTAATTAAAATTATACATTACATTTTTTCTGTTCAGTTTTCAACTATTATGCCTTAATAAAAGATTCATATCTTTATAACCGTTTTCAAAATGTTTTGTTCTGCAAAGTTCATGCATTTTTCCAATGTTTATTACTAATTGACAAATATTTAACAACACTTTAACACAGATGAAAATAGCTTTTAACAAATATCAGGGCGCGGGAAATGATTTCATTATTATAGACAATCGTGAGGATATCTTTAATCCTGAAAACTCAGAATTGATAAATAAAATGTGTAACAGGAGATTCGGAATCGGTGCTGATGGGATGATACTTATCAACAGAAGGCCTGATTTTGATTTTGAGATGATTTACTTTAATTCTGATGGGCTAAGGGGCTCAATGTGCGGAAACGGAGGCAGATGTGCAGCAGATTTCGCAGTAAGATCCGGCATTGCAGGACAAAAACTCAGGTTCGTTGCCACTGACGGAACTCATGATGCAATTTCGGAAGAGGGATTGATAAGGTTGAGAATGAATGATGTAAATAATATCAGTTCTTCAGCAGGTAATTATTTCATTAATACCGGATCACCTCATTACGTGACATTCACCAGTGGATTAAAAGATCTTGATGTAAATAATGAAGGCAAGAAGATCAGATGGTCAAAAGACTTCCAACCTGGTGGAACAAATGTTAATTTTGTCGAACCTGAAAATGCTGGCATCTACGTCAGAACATTTGAAAGAGGTGTTGAAGAAGAAACCCTATCCTGTGGCACTGGCGTAACTGCTTCTGCCATTGCTTCAGTACTTTCAGGACAATTTGTCAGCAACCCGGTGAATGTCCGAACCTTGGGTGGAAACTTAAGCGTAAAGTTTGATATTATCGGTAATCAAATTGTTAATATCTGGCTTAGCGGACCGGCTACTTTTGTCTTTGAGGGGAAAATAGAAATTTAATAATGGAGTTCCGGGATATACGCATTTTTCAGTCTCCATACTTTTCGTTGTGTCACTCCATGTTATTCAGTGGCTAAACCAATAAATCTGATTAAAGCTAATTTCTGCTTAACCATGAAAAAAATATTAATCCTTATTTTTATTTTCCTTGGGACAGGCAACTTTAAAATATCCTGTCAGCCTGGTAATAGTGAACTTCTTAATGCTATCAATAAAGTCGGATCCAAATTTGAAGATCTTGATCACAGGATGGATATTCTCGAAAAGAAGATAGATGATATTTACTGGTATAATAAGGTCGGAGATATTGCATTTATTGATAAAGTATTTATCACAGGCCCTCCACTTGCCAAAGAATCAAATCCGACAGGTCAGGGAGCCGGAAATCCGGTGAAATTCTGGAGTTATATTTTTATTCCGAAAGATGCTGACCCCGGTAAAAAATATCCATTGATTGTTTTTCCACATGGAGGGGTCCATGCTAATTTCGATACGTATTACTCTCATATTATCAGGGAAATAGTATTGCAGGGTTATATAGTGACCGCTGCCGAATACAGGGGGTCAACAGGATATGGTGCAGCAATGTTTAACAAAATCGACTATGGAGGCTTTGAGGTGCAGGATGTAGACGCCAGTCGTCAATATATGATTGATAATTATTCCATCGTTGATAAGGAACGAGTAGGTATTGCTGGATGGAGCCACGGTGGCTATATTGTCCTTTTCAACATCTTTGAATATCCTGGCAATTACAAGGTCGCTTTCGCCGGTGTTCCGGTAAGTGATCTGATTGCAAGAATGGGATACAAGGATCAGGAATACCGTGACCTTTTCTCAGAACAGGAAGCAATTGGAAAACCAGCAGATGAAAATGTGAATGAATACCGCAAACGGTCACCAGCATGGCAGGTAGACAAATATCAGAATACACCACTTCTGATACATACCAATACAAATGATGAAGATGTTAATGTCCTTGAAGTTGAACATCTTATTAAATCTTTGAAGGCTGAAGGCAAGAAGAATTTCTCATATGAGATATTCAAGGATTTGCCAGGTGGTCATTCCTTCGACAGGATGGATTATATGGAGGCAAAAGAGATCCGCATGAAAATCTATAACCACCTTAACAAATACCTTAATCCGCCAAAACCATTTAAATCGGTAAAGGATCTTCAGAAGGCCGGATATGGATTTAATTAATATTTTAGACATCCCCCTGCCCCACCGTCAAGGCGGAGCAGGCTCTTCATAGGGGGAGTTATAATGAGATTACACTGACCTCCATCAAACTTTTCATATGATAAAGGAGAAACTATATGGTAAAACTCTCAATGAACTGATTGCTGTTACAAAACGCATCAGAATGCCAGGTTTTGCAGCAAAACAGATCGCTGACTGGCTTTATAAAAAGGAGATTAAAACTATCGCTGAAATGACCAATCTCTCAAAAAAAATGAGGGATGTCCTTTCGGTTGATTATGAAATCGGTCTCAATGATCCTGTAAGCTTTTCAGAGAGCAGCGACGGAACAAAGAAATATCTTTTCAGAGTTCTTAATGACAAATACATAGAAACTGCCTACATACCTGATAATGACCGTGCTACAATATGCGTTTCATCACAGGCAGGCTGTAAAATGGGATGTGTTTTCTGTATGACAGGGAAACAGGGTTTTCAGGGCAACCTTTCATCCAATGAAATTCTGAACCAGTTCAGGAGCCTGCCTGAATTCAGACAACTGACCAATATGGTTTATATGGGAATGGGGGAACCCCTTGATAATATCACAGAAGTGCTGAAATGCCTTGATATCCTGACAAGCGAATGGGGATATGGATGGAGTCCGACAAGAATTACAGTCAGTACTGTCGGTATTCTGAAAAGTATTAGAGAATTTCTTGAGAAAAGCAGATGCCATCTTGCCATCAGCCTGCATTCCCCGTTTGACGAGGAACGTGGAAAGCTGATGCCCATCCAGAGAACAAACACAGTTAAAGAGGTGCTGGATATTGTCAGGGATTTTGATTTCAACAGCCAGAGAAGAGTATCCTTCGAATATGTTCTTTTTGAAGGTTTGAACGACACTCCCCGTCATATCAGGGAGCTTTCCAGGATACTGAATGGGATAAAATGCAGGATCAATATTATTCGTTTTCATCCAATTCCCGGATCCTCATTCCGCAGTCCTGACGATATGGCGATCCTGTATTTTAAAGAGGCGTTGAACAGAAAAGGAATCCTTACAACTATAAGGGCTAGCAGAGGCGTTGATATTCAGGCGGCATGCGGACTCTTATCGACACTCAAACAGAACAAAGTCTGAAGATTATGCTGAAAAGATACATTTTCATACAACTCCTGATCATTTCAAATCTTTTATCAGGACAGGAGAAAGCTCTTGAATTATTACTGGCCGATTCCTCGATGGCTCATTCATCAGTATCAGTTTGCATGTTAAATACTTCAAATAAGGAAACAGTGTTTGAGCATAATGCTGAAAAGAGTCTTATTCCAGCTTCTGTCCTGAAGCTGGTCACTTCTTCAGCTGCCCTTGAATTACTTGGACCTGAATACAGATTCAGGACTAAAATAGGTTTTTCCGGAAATCTGAATAAACGAACGGGCAATCTCACTGGAAATATAGTAATCAAAGGGGGAGGCGACCCATCACTTGGTTCCATTTATTTTCCTGACTATTACATCGACTTCCTTTCAGACTGGATAACCAGTATAAAGAATCTGGGAATTCGTAAGATAGATGGCAGGGTGATAACTGATGATTCAAGATACGATTATCAACCTGTACCAGCCAAATGGCTTTGGGAGGATGCAGGAAATTATTACGGAGCCGGAGTTTTTGGTTTATCAGTTTTTGACAATACAATTGAAATCCATTTCCTTACCTCCGGTGATGGATCCATTCCAGTGATAAAAGGATTTGTTCCTGGCATAAGCCGTTTTGAGATTTCAAACCAGCTGATAGCTTCAGGCAATTCGGATAAAGGGTATGTTTTCAGAGCACCCTATGGTGATAATGCATGGTTGGCAGGCACCATTCCAGTCAACAGGGAGGATTTTGTATTAAAAGCCTCGGTCAGTGATCCACCTTATCTGATTGCTAAGATTATCGATAAAATGCTCGATTCAATAGGAGTTGTTATCACCAAAGATCCTTCAACAGCAAGAATTGAATCAAATTTTACAATTGAAGAGATAAAGTCTATTTCTGAAGTGGTCTCTCCTCCACTTAAAGAAATAATCGAGGTTCTGAATCATGAAAGTGTGAACCTTTATGCTGAACATCTCCTGAAAGAACTTGGTATGGTATATAAGAACAGAGGGACAACTGTGGCAGGAATTGATGTATTGTACAATTTCATGCAAGATGGTGGAATCAATTGCGGAGGCATCTTCCTGGAAGATGGAAGCGGACTTTCACCACTGAACTCAATAACCGCGAGAGGGCTAACAGAGATTTTGCTTTACATGAGGAAAGAGGGAAAGTACGGTAAAGAATTTTATGCTTCACTGCCTGAAGCTGGGAATGAAGGAACTCTTAAAAGTTATTTCAGAGATCCTGTTTTTGAGAATAATCTGAGAGCAAAAAGCGGATCTATGACAAGAGTCAGAAGCTATGCCGGGTATTTTACAACAAAATCAGGTAATGAATTTGCATTTACCATAATAATTAACAATTATTCAGGACCCTCTCAAAATATCCTCAAAGGGATAGAAGAAATCCTGAAAGAGGCAATATTGTTTAAATAGTTTTGAAGTTGGCTTATGAACAACATTGTAGCGGTCAGAAAGTGCAGGGAATATGATTATCAGGAGGTGTACCACCACATTTCTGAGATTTATAAAGTTTGTCAAGGTCCTGAATTAAAAAATAAAAAGGTCCTTCTAAAGCCAAATATTCTTTCTGATAGTTCACCTGACAAGTGTATAAGCACACATCCTGTTGTGGTTGAGGCAATGATCAGGTACCTTCAGGCAGAAGGCGCTGAAGTTGTTGCAGGTGATTCTCCTGCAGTCCATTTAAGAGGATTCAGACCTGAAAAATCAGGTATTAGTGCGGTTTGTAAAAAGACCGGGATACAATGGATAGATTTTTTGCACGGTTCCTCAAGCAGAAGCCTGAGAAGCAGCAAGATCAGAATAGCTTCCATAGTCAATGACGTTGACCTTATAATTTCACTGCCAAAACTTAAGAATCATGAACTGGTCTATCTCACTGGAGCTATAAAAAATACTCTTGGACTAGTTCCCGGGTTCAGTAAAGGCCGGCAGCACGCTTTACACCAGAACAGAGATAGCTTCAGCAGGTTCCTGGTGGACCTCAATGAATCGTTAACACCGCATTTTTTCCTGATGGATGGTATAATGGGCATGGAAGGACATGGTCCGGGGCAGGGAACTCCCTTCAGGACAGAGGTTTTAATCGGTTCTACAAATCCACTGGCTCTTGATTTACAAGCCAGTACGATTGCAGGCTATGATCCGAAAGATATTCCAACGAACAGGATTGCACTTGCAAGGGGCATCTGGCTTCACTCACCTGGTGAGATCATATATGATGGTCCTGCCCTTAATACTCTGATCAAAAAAGATTTTAAAAGAATTCCAATTACACTCGACTCAAATATTTCTTTAAAATTCCTGAAGAACAGGCTCCAATTTCTAAGAAAATTAGACAGGAGACCTGTTTTTATACACGATAAATGTACAGGATGCAGGGAGTGCATTAAAATTTGCCCACAGAATGCAATTGAGATGCATCCGGAAAAAAAGAATTATGTTGTTCTAACTGACAGGAAATGTATCAGATGCTATTGTTGCAGTGAAGTCTGCAAATACAATGCCATTCGAATCAGGGTTAAGCCTTTTGGAGTTTGAAAGTATCTGATTATCTTGGAGAAAGCCTGTGAAACATATTTGTCAGACGTCTATCTTAGCATATTTTGCATGGGCTTCAATGAACTCTCTTCTTGGAGGAACTTCATCGCCCATAAGCATTGAGAATATACGATCAGCTTCTGCTGCACTTTCGATAGTAATCTGTTTCAATGTCCTTGTTTCAGGATTCATAGTTGTTTGCCAGAGCTGCTCCGCGTTCATCTCACCAAGACCTTTGTACCTCTGGATATTTACCGTAGATTCCTTTCCCTGACCCATTTCTGCAACTGCAGCAGTACGCTCTTCTTCGGTCCAACAGTACTTTTCAGATTTCCCTTTCCTGACAAGATAAAGAGGAGGCATTGCGATAAACAAATTTCCACCTTTAATAAGATCCTGCATATATCTGAAAAAGAAAGTCATAATAAGTGTGTCAATATGGGAACCGTCAACGTCGGCATCTGTCATAATTATTATTTTATGGTATCTTAACCCGGCGGTATTGAGTGCTTTGCTGTCTTCATCAGTACCAACACTGACACCCAGTGCAGTAAAAATATTTTTTATTTCTTCGCTCTCGTAGATCCTGTGCTGCATTGCTTTTTCCACATTCAGTATTTTACCTCTTAGTGGCAGGATAGCTTGAAATTTACGGTCCCGTCCCTGCTTGGCAGTTCCTCCTGCTGAATCACCCTCAACAAGGTATATTTCGCATTTTCCAGGGTCTCTGTCAGCGCAGTCTGCCAGTTTCCCCGGCAGTCCGGAACCCGAAAACTCATTTTTACGTTGTACCAGTTCTCTAGCCTTTCGGGCTGCATGACGGGCAGTTGCTGCAAGTATTACTTTCTGTATAATTATTCTTGCATCCTTAGGGTTCTCTTCAAGATAATTTGAAAGCATAGTGCTTACAGCCTGATCAACAGCTCCCATAACTTCGGAATTGCCAAGTTTTGTTTTCGTCTGTCCTTCAAACTGAGGCTCGGCAACTTTCACGGAAATAATAGCTGTAAGCCCTTCTCTGAAATCATCCCCGTTAATATCAAATTTCAGTTTTGATGTGGCACCGGAATCATCCGCATATTTCTTAAGCGTACGTGTCAGTCCCCTTCTGAATCCTGCCAGGTGTGATCCTCCTTCAATTGTATTGATATTATTTACGTAGGAGTGAACATTCTCAGAAAAAGAATTATTGTATTGCAATGCAATCTCCACCGGGATCTCAGTCTTTTCAAATGCAATATGAATAGGCTTTTCAATCAATCTTTCCCTGTTACCGTCCAGATACTCAACAAATTCCTTAAGGCCCTCGCTGGATTGAAACTCTTCATAGCGTGCTTTTCCGCCGTTACCGTTTTCAACGAGTTCCCTATGATCAGTTATTGTCAGAAGTATGCCTTTGTTGAGATAGGCAAGCTCCCTTAACCTTGCTGACAATATTTCAAAGTTGAAGTCAGTTGTCTGGAAGATTGTAGAATCAGGCTTAAATTTAATTATGGTACCTGATTTATCGGATTCTCCAATAACTTCTACTTCAGTAACCGGTTTTCCTTTCTCATATTGTTGCCTGAATACCTTGCCTTCCCTCATTATGGTTGCTACCAGGACACTCGAAAGGGCATTAACACACGAGACTCCAACTCCATGAAGTCCGCCTGATACTTTATAAGAGTCTTTGTCGAATTTCCCTCCGGCATGAAGAACTGTCATAACAACCTCCAGGGCTGATTTTTGTTCTTTTTCATGCAGCCCCGTCGGGATCCCGCGACCGTCATCTGTTACAGTCAGGAAGCCGTCTTCGTGAATAACAACATCTATCCTTGAACAGAAACCAACAAGAGCCTCATCAATCGAATTGTCAATAACCTCATAAACAAGATGATGCAACCCTCTTATCCCAATGTCGCCAATATACATTGCAGGCCTTTTCCGCACGGCTTCAAGACCTTCAAGTACCTGAATATTCTCAGCAGAGTATTCAGCACTTTCCTGCAATCTTTTTTCATTCTCACTCATCGTTCACTAATATTAAATCAAATAAGTTTCCAATCAGTTTTATTTCTGTTTTTGCAATTGTTTACCCTATCTAAACAATTGATTTAATGAATTTTAAAAACTCTGACAAAGATACCGATTTAACATGATTTTTTCAGTTAAAACATGTTAAAAGAAATGCACAATTTCGTAAAGAAATTAACATTTCCTCATTGTCATGCAGTCATGCTTTCATGCTGTCTTGGGGTAAGTTGGAGTTGGCTTTCGAAGCATCAATAAACCAGAGTTTCTCACCTCCCCGCACCCCTTACCACAAACCTCGTACCGAATATTAAAGACTGTAGCTGAATCCGAGCATGAAGTTAAACATCTGGGAAGGATAATAAGCCCATTCGTAGTAACGATCCCATGAGATGTTATTTACCTTAAACCAGAATGAGAGTATTTTTGTATAACGGTACTCGGCGCTCAGACTGAGGTTTACGTGAAACGGCTCTCCTATATTTGTAGGTGTTAATGTCATCCAACCTGTAGGACTTTGACTTACTGCCAGTTTTCTCTTTCCGATAACTGTAAGCTCGGTACTTGCAATAATCTTATTCCTTAAATTATAAAACAAGCCAAATTTACCATCCCAGTTAGGTTTATTCCAGGCATAATCATTCTCGGAAAGGGTATAATGGAAATAGTCCCCTGAAGCGTTGAACGACATCTTATCAGAAAAAAGGCCGCTGAATTCACCATGAATATTAAAAACTTCCGCATCATCAGGAAGAACGATAAAATGATTCCCTCTTTCAACTTTCGATGCAGTATCGGGATATACTACATTTGAATANAAAAGCATGTCTTTGACAGCTGAATATGAAGCTGATACAAGGTAGTTACCGCCAAGTCCATTATTACCTTTAAGCCCTGCAGAAATTTCCACTGCATTGCTGGTGTTCGGGACTCTGAAAAGAGAACCATCTGGAACAAGATAGGGATTCTCAGGGATGATATTCAAAGGCTCATTGTTTACAAGATTTCCTTCCAGTCCTGCGAAGAATCTCATATATTCCGGTACTATACTGAATCCTAACCTGAAATCAGGGTAGAAATGGGCTTTAGGAGAATCTGAAAGATTTTTTTCGACAGCAAACCGGACCCCAATATTGAAATCCCATTGTCCTGAACTCTTTCTTACATAAGGACTGAAGTTTAGGATATACTTTGGATCAAGATTTATAGAATCGGAAAGTCTATAGTGATCAATCTGCAATCCGGATCCTATATTAAAACCCTTATAAAGCTTTGACATTGTACCTGAAAAACCCAGACGATTCATTGTCCGTTCATTTGTATCATGAAAGTAATCATATGAAAGTCCAAAATCGTATGTAAGGTCTGTAGAATCAAGGTTTAGTGACCTAAAAGAAGCAGCACCTCCCGCATCATAATAATTAAATTTTATATCCTGTTTGTTAAAATTAAAAAGTTCCTCGGTATTATAGCCATAGGCGTACCGGACCCTCTGAAGGAAGTTAGCTGAAATATCAAGAGAACTCTTACTGAAGAATTTCTTTCCGAACAATGAGGCATCATTATCCATAAATCCTGCAAATACCCTCTGGTCATTCTCCAGCGGGACTTTACCGTTCGAAGAATAGTGTTTAGCATAAAAGCCAATTGCTGAACTTTTTGAGCGAAGATTTGTAATGCTTAATTCTGCCATCGGCGTATTATTGTTTCCAAAACCCACATTAATATAGCTCTTGTATAACCTTGGGAGAGGATCGGAAAGAAGCGATGCAGATTTAATAGGACTTATTGTGTAATCAGGTGTAAAGGGTTTTGACGATACGTTGTAGCTGAAAACAGGTTTAAACCTCGCGGTATCTATAATTTCAGGCAGATAGTTTTTTTTCCTTGCATCACCCAGCGTAGGCTTGTACGGATTATACAAGGTCACCTCTCTCTTAAGTTCCGATTCTGACTTTTTGACCTGGGCATTAACAGGCAAAAAGAAGAATACTATCTGGAATAAAATGATTAGGTCTCTTTTTATTATTATCATGTCGGTTCAATTTCAGTTTTTCAATCTCTTTGGCGAAAGCTCTTATGTTGAAAGAGATTATAATTACTATTTAATTACCTGTATCAAGTGATGCCAGCTTTTCTTTAACCTCATCCAGAATGCCATCATTTTGTATTGTGTAATATTCCTTAAGGCTCTGGAGTGTTGCACGTGCCTGCAAAGTGTCGCCTTTTTTTATGCTTATATCAGCAAGAAGCAGAAACATTTTCGCCATCCAATACTGGTGAGGAGAATTCTGTTCAACAAATTGTGTGACAACTTTCTCCGATTCCTCTATATTGCCTTTTTTAAAAAGAATTTCAGCAACCCTGTATTTCGATTCTGCTCCTTCAATACTCACTATCTCTGTTGCCGTTTTCCTGAAATCTCTCAATGCTTCTTCAAATTCGTTCAGGCTGTAATGTGCCTTTGCACTGACAAAGATCGCTTCGCGGGTCAACTCTTCAGGCATGTTCGGTGAATTCTTTATCCTGTCGGAGGCCTTGATGCTTTTCTGCGCATCTCCTTCCTGGTAAGCTGATCTTAACTGTCCTCTCAGGGCAATAAGCTTGTTTTCCGAAGCCGTTGTAACCTTATCAAGTCTTTCATAGTAATCAAAAGCCGCTGAAAATTCTTCATTTTCATACAGAATTAAAGATGCTGCAATCAGTGATTTCTCAAGGAACTGATTGTTCGGAACATTTATGACTTCCCTGTAAAATCCAAGCGCTTCATCTCCTTTTCCTGACTTGTTAAGGCATTCAGCAAGGTAAAACTGGGCATTAAGCCTGAAACTTCCATTTTGAAAATCCCGAAGGTAATTTCTGAATGCTTCAGAGGCTCTGTCGCATTTTCCTGAAATATAAAGATTTTCACCTGAAATATAAAGGAGGGAATCCTTTTCCGCCATATTCACATCTCCATAACCAATCGATTTTACATAAGCAAAATAGCTCTCCACATCGTTCATTTCAACATAGGTATTTTTTAAACCTGTGAGCGCATATCTTGCTTCAGGAGTCGACTGGTAGTTCTCAATTACTTTTTTAAACTGTGCAACAGATCTCTCATTTTCTCCCTGATTATAATAAAGCAACCCGAGCTGGACAATAGCCCTTGGCACGAATGGACTTGACTGATAGTTTGCAATTATATTAATAAAGTCTGCCTCACCACGCTTGAAATCCTCAAGGACCAAATAGGCTCTTCCCCGTTCATAAATTGCATTTGGAACATATGAAGAAGAAGGATATTTTGCGGTAAGTGAGGTTAATATATCCGCTTTCCCTTTTTGGTTATTGGTAAGCCCCAGACAGAATCCTTTCTGGTACATAGCATAATCGGCATCGGTTTTGGCGTAATCAATAACCTTGTCATAATAACTAATAGCTTGTGGATAGCTAGTTGTAATAAAATAGCAATCTGCTATTCTTAGCTTCGTGTCTATCTGGATTTCAGGCTTCGCATTTGCAGCTTCTGATTCAAATGCTTTGAAGTGCGTCAGAGAACCATTGTAATCATGTAGATTAAAATAAGCATATCCCAGATTATACCTGATCAGGGCGGACTCAGACAGGAGCATTGCTCCAGGAATTCCCATGAACAATTCATAATCATCTTTTGCTTTATCATACTGCCCTGATCTGTACTCTGCCTCAGCCCGCCAGTAAATCGACCTTGCCCTGAACTCTTTGTTATACTTTTCATATTTCAACGATTTATCAAACAAGGCAACAGCCTGGTCAATCTCCATGTTTTTGAATAATTCAAGACCTCTGAAAAATGCAACTCGCTGATAAGCTGATTCAAGCCTGCTGTCCTTATTGCTTATTTTATCGAGAGCTGAAAGGGCAGCCTTATAATTCTTTATCTCTGTGAATGTTGAAACAAGGTAATTATACGCTTCTTCTATTTTATCTGAACCCGGATAAAGTTCAATATATTCCTGGAAAGCTGCAATCGCTTCACCGAAGGGGGAAGATGAAGTTTCATAAGAGAGCTTGGCAAAATTGAAAAGTGATTCTTCNTTCAGTTTCTTATCAAAATCCATTTTTGATGCCTGTCCGAAAGCAAATTGCGCTCGTTTCTTATCTCCTTTCTGCAAATAACAATCACCAAGTACGAACCATATGTTCTGGCTCAGAATATCTGATTTAGCGCCAGTTTCCAGAAGTGCTTTTATTGCCAGGTCAATATTGCCAGTTTTGTAATAACAGTAGCCAAGCTGGTATTTATCTTCTCTTCCACTAGCCTTGGCGCCTGAATTATATTCTTTAAGGTACTTTAATGCTTCCTGGTAATCTTCCTTATTGTAATAAGCGTCGCCAATAAATCTGTACACCTCAATTGCTCTGTCTTTTGGGGCTGATTTAAGAAGATCAGGAGCAATCTCAATTANGCCATCATAATTCTTATTCAGGTACATGATCTGAACAATATAAAAAGGAACAATAGGACCAAATGTCTCATCATCCCTCAACTTCATGAATCCCTCCAGAGCTGTCTCGTACATTTTTTGCTCATAAGCTATATGTGAAAAATAATAGACAGCAGGAGCTGTATATTCAGTATCAATATCCTTTATTTCAGAAAACATCATCAAAGCCTTTGCCTTGTCTCCTTTCACATACAGCGAGTAACCATACCTGAAAAAGTATTCAGGCAGCTTTTCATTGTTCAGTTCTTGTCTTCGCACCAATTCATAATAAGAACACGCTTTCCTGTAACTTTTATTCTGATAGAAATAATCTCCAAGGGCTAACCTTGCTTCGTTGATTTTCGGACTCTCAGGATGCCTTGCCATATACGCTATCATTCTATATTCCGAATCCGGATTGAAAAGCCTCAATGCCGACATGGCTGCATAATATTCAGCATCGGATAACTTTACCAAATCACTTACATTGCCAATGGCAATGTAAGCATCAAACAACCTGATCGCTGCTGCATATTTTTCTTTATTATAAAGATCCATTGCTCTGTTGTATTCCGATCTTAGGTCTTCTCCAGAAAATGATACCTGTGAAATGACCGGGATAATAAAAGCAATAAGGAAATTGAAAATCAACACTGCTTTTTTACTGTTCATAACTTATATTTTTCGGCTGTTAATTATTACAATAAATATGACATCAGGATTGTTCTTCTGTCAATAACAAATTAATAATTAGCCATATATAACAACAATCGATTTTATTCAGCACTGGTAAAAATACTATTATTAAACGGTG
>WSSedA1B3DRAFT_1000212_pt1 | contig 16659 bp, 12 predicted proteins | sample WetSurSiteA1Bulk_FD_9468 | JGI IMG/M metagenome (IMG submission 9468)
TAATTCGCGAATCAATTCAAATTGTTCTCGACTAAGGTCGCTTGGATATTTTTTTCTCATCCGCTTATTATCAGGCTTTTAGATGAAATTTTGAACACGTTCTAAATGGATAGGCTGCTTAGTAAGTTAACCAAACTATTTGTTTATAGGCGATGTGCGCGTTAAATGACCGACTGCTACTATTTTGTCCAGTGATACCCCGCCTTGTGTTCTGCAACCTTGTTAAGCACGACTTCACCTTGATTAATACACTGAGCTATACCGTAAGTCAGAGTCTCTTTGAATACCAAACTGGTATCGGTCGTTTTGATTAAGGTCAACACGCCGCCACACGTTAAAGATGGGTAATCAATAACGTAAAGGGTAGGGCGAATGTTGACCCTTATGCTCCATTGTGTGCCATTATCCTGTTTTCCCGCGCCTTCCCATTCGCCCATAAATTGGTTCAGGGTGTCGTTTTGCCCAGCATTAGCTAGGCATGATAACGATAACAATAAACTGCAAATAAATATGAATTTAGTCATTATGTTGTTCTCAGTTAAGCCGCTAGTTCAACGGAATTGGCAAGAACTGTGACCATTTAGGTTCGCCGCCGATGTCGTCTGCACTGGGGATGTCTGAACTGTGCCAGCCACCGCCTAGGGCTTTAACTAGCAACACAGCGGCTTGCAGTTGTTGGCTTTGTAAATCTACGGCGGTTTTTTCATTATTCAATGCCACGCCTTGGGCAACCATGACATTGAGATAATTTACCGTGCCTGCTTTATATTGGTTGTCGATTAAGGCAACTGATTCACGCGCCGCTGTCACTGCTTGTTGTTGGCTTTGAATTTCTTCCGCTAATAATCGTAGGCTAGAAAGCTGGTCTTCAACTTCTTGAAAACTCACTAACACGCTTTGTCGATACGCAGCAACGCTGGCATCAAAGCCGTTGATTGCCGCGTCCATTTGTGAGCCGCGTAGCCCGCCATCAAATAACGGCAATGCCATCGCCGCAGGACCTAATGCCCAATACCGCGCGGCGGTGGATAATAACGATGATAGCTCGCGTGATTGCGTGCCTTTGGTTACCGATAATGAAATGGTCGGGAAATAAGCCGCTTTGGCAACACCGATTTGCGCATTGGCGGCGGCAACTTGGCGTTCAGCAACCGCTATATCGGGACGACGTTCTAACAATTCAGACGGAATGGCTACAGGAATTTTGGGTAAGTTAGCCGTTATTCCCGCAGGTGCAATGCTTAGTTCAGCGGGGGCTTTGCCTATCAGTACCGCAATCGCGTGTTCTAGTTTGGCTCTGGCAATTTGTACATCAACGGCTTGCGCTTGCGCGGAGGCAAGTTGGGTTTGCGCTTGAGTGATGTCAGGTTTACCAATAACGCCCGCCGCATAGCGGTTTTGGTTGATGGTGAGAATTTTTTGATAGGCGATGATGGTGTCGTCTAGCAATTTTTTTTCAGCATCTAAGCCTCGTAGTTGAAAGTAGTTTTGTGCTAGCAAGGCATGAGTAGACAGCCGTAACGCTTGTAGCGTGGCATTGCTGGCTTGGGCGTTGGCTTGATTGGCTTCAACTTGACGACGCACTCCGCCCCATAAATCAGGTTCCCACACCATGCTCATTGCCATGCCAAACAGGTTTTTAACGCCTTGTACCGCAACACTTTGACCACTGGCGGCGCGAAAGCGATTGGCTGTCGCTGTGCCTGTTGCCGTTGGAAAGTAAGCGGCTTTTGCTTCTTGGACTAACGATTGCGCTTGGCGAAACTGGGCTTCAGCTTGAGCAAGTGATTGGTTTTGAATATTGACTTGCGCTTCTAGGCGGTTGAGTTCGGAGTCTTTGAATAACTCCCACCATTTATTAGACAGTTGTTGGTCTTGTGGTTGAGCGGTTTTCCAGCCTTTGAGTTCTTTGAATTCAGTTGGAACGTTAGTGGTGGGGCGTTGGTAATCAGGACCAACCGTACAGGCGGATAGTAGGATGGGTAGAGCGATAGCGAAACCCCTCGTATTTATCGTTCCCACGCTCCAGCGTGGGAATGCAATTTGCACCGCTCCAGCGGTCCGGGACGCTGGAGCGTCCACAGCGGCATTCCCACGCGGAGCATGGAAACGATGCAAAATAAATTTAATAATCATGACAATAAACGGCGGCAAAAAGATTGAAAGCGACTCATATAAAGATAAACAACAGGCGTGGTGTATAGTGTCAATAATTGGCTGACCAGTAAGCCGCCGACGATAGCAATCCCTAACGGACGGCGTAATTCTGCCCCGTAACCCGTACCGAATGCCAACGGTAACGCGGCGAGTAACGCAGCAAAAGTCGTCATCATAATCGGGCGAAAGCGCATGAAACAAGCGGCGCGTATAGCATCGTGTGAATTCATACCCTCTTGGCGTTCAGCATTCAGGGCAAAATCTATCATCATGATAGCGTTCTTTTTCACGATACCAATGAGTAGTATCACGCCGATTAACGCAATCAAACTGAATTCAGTTTTAAACGCCATTAACGCCAAAATCGCCCCCACACCTGCGGACGGTAGCGTAGATAAAATAGTCAACGGATGCACATAACTCTCGTACAAAATACCCAACACGATATAAATCGCCAGCAATGCGGCAGCAATTAGCCACGGCTGATTATTTTGCGATTGTTGAAAGGCTTTAGCCGAGCCTTGAAAGCTGCCATGTAAAGACGAGGGAACGGCTAACTTACGCAGCGTGTCTTCAATCACTTGAGTGGCAGTGGATAAAGACGCGCCCTCTTTAAGATTAAAAGAAATCGTACCCGCAGGAAATAAACCTTGATGATTCACTGATAACGGCGTGTTGCTTCGTTGATAACTGGCAAAACTCGATAATGGTACTTGCGTTCCATCAGGATACAGCGTGCTGGGCGGCACACTGACATAAAGATTTTTCAGCGTTTCTGCATCTTGCGCATAATCGGGATCAGATTCCATGACAACATGATATTGATTTAACGGCGTGTAAATAATCGACACTTGCCGCTGTCCAAACGCATCGTTGAGCGTGGAATTAATCAAGGCTTGGCTTACGCCCAAACGTGCCGCTGCTTCACGGTCTATTTGTAGCGTGATTTGCTGTCCTTTGTCTTGCTGATTGGTGTTGACATCTTCCAGCTCAGGGCGTTGTTGCAAGGCTTTAACAATTTTTGGTATCCACGTTCGGAGGTCTTCGAGATTGTCCGCTTCAAAGGCATATTCAAATAATGATGCCGAGCCACGCCCGCCCACGCGCAATTCTTGTGCAGGTTGTAAATACAGTTTAGCCCCAGCAATCGCCGAGGATTTACCGCGTAACCGTTCCAGCAATTGGTCAACATTCAACTGCCGCTGTTCTAAGGGTTTAAGAATCACAAACACCTGCCCACTATTACTCAGCCGTTGCCCGCCGCCGCCACTGCCACCTGCAAAGCCCACCACGTTAGCAATTTCCGAATCATGGCTGAGCATTGCTACAAAACTAGCTAATTTTTCTTTTAAGGCATGAGAAGAAATACCTTGATCGGCTTGAATATTACCCGCTAAACGTCCCGTATCTTGAATCGGAAAAAAGCCTTTCGGCACGATGTTGTATAGATAAATATTAAAGCCAATCGTCGCCGCCAGTAATAACATCATCAAGCGACTGTGATCTAATGCCCAACTTAATGAGCGGTGATAAGCATCGGCTAAACGATTAAAACAGCGTTCGCTCACATGATAAAGACTGCCGTGTTTTATCTCGCTGGGCTTTAATAACAAAGCGCATAACATCGGCGCGGTGGTCAGTGACAACACCAACGACACCAGAACCGCCACCGATAAAGTCACGGCGAATTCTTGAAACATCCGCCCCACCATACCACCCATCAACAAAATCGGGATGAAGACAGCAATCAGAGATAAGCTCATACTTAACACCGTAAAACTGACTTCTTGCGCTCCTTTTAATGCGGCTTTACGCGGTTCTAAGCCTTGTTCTATATAGCGCGAGGTATTCTCTAGCACCACAATCGCATCATCGACCACAAAACCTGTTGCCACTGTCAACGCCATCAGCGACAAATTATCCAAGCTGAAATCTAATAAATACATGGCGGCAGACGTACCAATCAGCGACATCGGCACGGTAATTATCGGTATTATCGACGCTCGCACATTGCGCAAAAACAAAAACACCACCAAAATCACCAGCACCACCGCAATCAGCAAACTACGTTCAACCTCATGCAGTGAGGCGCGAATTGTCATCGAACGATCCATTGCTACCGACAGATTCACCGCGTTAGGAATCGAGGCTTGTAACTCTGGCAACAAGGCTTTCACTTTCTCAACCGTGGCAATAATATTGGCATTCGATTGTTTAAAAATCACCAACACCACTGCGTCTTTGCCATTCAAATAACCCGCGCTACGCAAATCTTCCGACGAATCCACCACGCTACCGACATCGGTTAAATGCACGGGGGCGTTATTACGATAGGCAACAATTAACGGCAAATAATCACTGGCTTTTTTAGCTTGGTCATTCACGGCGATTTGCCAATGTCGCTCATCATCGGACAACGAACCTTTTGGACGATTAACATTTGTATTCACCAGTGCGGTGCGCACCTCGGCAAAACTCACACCGTATTTTGCCAATGCCAACGGATTCAGTGCAACGCGCACCGCTGGCAAAGAACTGCCGCCAATATGCACTTGACCGATACCATCAATTTGGGCGATTTTTTGCGCCAAAATGGTCGAGGCAATATCGTACATCTGCCCACGCGATAAGGTGTCTGAAGTCATCGCCAACAACATAATCGGCGCGTCAGCAGGATTGCTTTTACTGTATCGTGGACGGCTGGGTAAATCACTGGGCAACAAACTACTGGCAGCATTTATCGCCGCCTGTACATCTCGCGCCGCGCCATCAATATCACGGCTTAAATCAAATTGCAGAGTGATACTCGTCCCACCAAATGAACTGGTCGAAGTCATTTCCGTAACCCCCGCAATCCGTCCTAACGCCCCTTCTAACGGCGTGGCAACCGTTGCCGCCATCACCTCAGGATTTGCACCTGGCATAGATGCACTAACGGAAATCGTCGGAAAATCCACTTGCGGAATCGGCGCGACGGGTAATTGAAAAAACGCCAGTATGCCCGCTAAGGCAATTGCTAGTGTTAATAAGGTAGTCGCAACAGGGCGGTTAATGAAGAGTGCGGAAAAGTTCACGGAGTTTTCTCGTTCCCACGCGCTGCGTGGGAATGCAGTGTCAACGCGCCGCGCTGTGTGCTGGAAGGCGGTGCGGATAGTGTGGATTCGATTGGGTGGATGGGCATTATTAGGTGCAGGTTAGTTTGTGCTTGTATGGTGTGGGGTGATGTATGGCGTGGCACGCCGTTACTGCATTCCCACGCAGCGTGTGGGAACGAGTGAAATGATTTATTTCTTCACCTCTTTAAATGTTTTGTAGCTGGTTGGGTCAAGGAATCCTTCGTTTATTGCCCTAGCTATTGCATAGCTCATTGGCAAATCCGTTTTTTTACGCGCATTAATGTAGATAGCTGCCAACTTACTTACATTAGAATCACTTACATCATTTAGATGTCCTTTACTGTGTAGTAACTTTCCTGCTTTTATTTCATCAGTCAAAAATTTTCTATCTCCAGTATTCATTCCTACTTCCCCAATTAAAATTTATTTCTTGTTATTATCTCGTTCCCACGCGCCGCGTGGGAATGCAGTAACGGCGCGCCGCGCCACACACCACCCATCATACTACCAATCCTGATAAACAGGCATCAGCCCCTCTAAGCCCGCATAATCCCTAGCACTGGAATACCGCCAATGCTCTGGTTTATCCACATAGCCGCGTTTGACAGGGTTAAAATGTATATAGTCCAGTTTCTGCCGTAACATCGCTTCGTTTTGAATAAGCTGAGGATGCGAACCTTCTTCCCAGCATTGATACTCTCTATCGTTTTTGTGTGACTTACAAAAGAATGCCATCTGCTTTAATAACCGTTCAGCGTGGCATTCTTTCAAGTGGTCTATCAACTGTCTGGCGGTAAAGGATTTAAACAGTGGCAATTCAGTCAGTAAATCTTCCGCTTGTACGACTAAATGCAGGTGAGTTTTAAGGATGACATAGCCTACACTTTCCAGCCCTTGTATTCTTGTCGCTACTGTGCGGCGCGTGGGAACAAAAATGATAACCTAGTGAATATGCACCTCGCGCGTTTTTCCCGACGCGCTGTTTTCCAAAATATAGCGATCTCCCTTAAGTGTCATTGGTGTTCCGTCATCAGTGGTTTGAATCAATGTGCTTTCATCTTCAATACGATAGTGCCGTGTTTCTGTTCCGCCTTTAGTGGGTTTTAATACAACGGTTTTATTTTCATCATTCCAAGTATATTTGCCTTTCTCATAAAATTCTTTTGAGGAATCTCTTGCAGGCTGTGTTACTAACAAATAATTGTTATTTTGTTTTAAAGACAGTGTCATTTTAATCCCATCGCAATCGTTACAAGGCACATAACCGTAAAAAACACCGTGAAAGTCCAGACTTTTATCAATAGGGTTTTGATGGGTTGAATGATCCATGTCCTGTTGGTGGTTTTTTGCCAGTGCTTTGGCGAAACTTTGTTGCGCTTCGCTGTCTGTTCTTGCCGTTGCAGGATTTGCGATAAGCAGACTGCTAAAAAAGCACAAAGCCAGCGCGTGTTTTAATGGGTTTCTTAATATTTGCATGATGAGTTCCTCGAAAAAATAACGATGGTTGTGTCGCAAAAGCTATCATGATTGCCGCCAACGACTCAAGCGGTCAAACGCTAAATAAATCACAGGCGTAGTAAACAGTGTCAACACTTGGCTGACAATCAAACCGCCTACCATGGTAATGCCTAATGGATGACGTAGTTCTGAACCTACGCCTGTGCCTAGCATTAACGGTAAGGCACTGAGTAACGCCGCCATCGTGGTCATCATAATCGGTCTAAAGCGCAGTAGACAGGCTTGATAAATGGCTTCGTGTGCCGATTTGCCCTCTTTGCGTTCGGCTTCTAAGGCAAAATCTATCATCATGATGGCATTTTTCTTCACGATACCGATGAGAAGAATAATACCAATAATGGCGATAATGCTTAAATCAGTATTTGACACCATTAACGCCAGTAACGCGCCGACACCCGCAGATGGTAACGTGGACAAAATGGTGACGGGATGAATATAACTTTCATACAGCACACCCAGCACGATATACACAGTAATGATGGCGGCAATAATCAGCCATAGCGTGTTAGATAAGGACGCGCTAAACGCTAAGGTCGCGCCTTGATAATTGGCTTGTACGCTGATGGGCAAACCAATGTCTTGTTTGACTTGTTCAATCGCCGCGACCGCATCCCCCAAAAACGCGCCTTCCGCCAGATTAAATGAAATCGTAGCGGCTGGAAACTGCCCTAAATGATTAACAACCAGCGGTGCGTGGCGTTCACTTATCGCCGCAATGCTGGTTAAGGGAATCGCCGTGCCGTTACTTGACATAACCCGTAACTCATTGAGTGCAGCGGGGCTGTCACGAAACTCAGGTTTCACTTCCAGCACTACGCGGTATTGATTGGATTGGGTGAACAACGTGGAAATTAACCGCTGCCCGTAGGCGTTGTATAAGGTGTTATCAATCGCGGTCATGGTCACGCCCAAGCGACTGGCGGCGTTGCGGTCTACATCGACAAACACCTGCAAGCCTTTATTCTGCATATCACTGGCGACATCGGTAAGCTGTGGCAGTTGTGATAACGCCGTTACTAGCTTGTCTGTCCATAGACTGAGTTCGTTGCTAGATACCGATTCCAAGGTGAATTGGTATTGCGTGCGACTGACACGGTTTTCAATGGTTAAATCTTGTGCGGGCTGTAGGTATAAGGTGATGCCCTCAACATCTGCTAACTTGGGTTTTAAGCGATTAATAATATCAGTCGCGCTGACTTTACGCTCTGCCAACGGTTTCAGCGTGATTAACAACCGTCCTGTATTCAGCGTTGCATTAATACCATCAACACCGATAAACGATGACACGCTGGCAACCGCGTCATCAGCTTGCACGACAGCCGCTAGTGCTTGTTGACGTTGCGCCATTGCCACAAAGGAAATGCTTTGCGGGGCTTCGGTGATGCCTTGAATAACGCCCGTATCTTGCACAGGAAAAAAGCCTTTCGGCACAATAGTATATAAAAATACAGTCAGAGCTAAGGTCGCCACTGCCACCAGCAACGTTAGCCGCTGATAAATTAATACCCATTTCAGCGCGTTACCGTAAGCTGTCGTTAAGTCATGCAGAAACTGCCCACTAACCCGATAAAACCAACCTGCTTTTGCTTCATCGACAGGGCGCAAAATTTTCGCGCACATCATCGGCGTGAGCGTTAAAGAAATAACGGCAGAAATTAAAATCGCCACCGCCAGCGTGATGGCAAACTCACGAAACAATCGCCCGACCACATCGCCCATAAATAACAGCGGAATCAACACCGCCACCAAAGAGAAAGTCAGCGAAATAATAGTAAAAGCAATCTGCTCTGAGCCTTTCAACGCCGCTTGTAACGGCGTTTCACCTTCTTCAATATAGCGGCTGATATTTTCAATGACCACAATGGCATCATCAACCACAAAGCCAGCGGCGATAGTCAACGCCATTAAGGTTAAATTGTTAATACTAAAATCAGCTAAGTACATCACCGCGAATGTACCCACTAAGGACAGCGGTACGACTAAGGCAGGAATAGACGTTGCTGACACGTTACGCAAGAACAGAAAAATCACCAACACCACCAGCACCAGCGCGAGCAATAATTCATGCTCTACATCGGTAACGGATGCACGAATGGTGGTGGTGCGGTCGGTTAAGATTTCAACCTCTATGTCGCTGGGCAAAGCTTCTTTGAGTTGCGGTAACAGGGCTTGAATACGGTCAACCACTTCGATGACATTGGTGCTGGGTTGGCGTTGGACATTGACAATCACCGCTGCTTCGCCATTTGCCCACGCTGCTAAACGCACGTTTTCTGGCGCGTCTACCGCATCGGCAACATCGGCTAACTGCACGGCACGTCCATTACGGTAGGCAATAATCAAGGCTTTGTATTCAGCGGCAGAGCGTAGTTGGTCGTTGGCATCAATGGTAGCGGCGCGAGTCGCACCATCAAACATACCTTTGGGTTGGTTGACGTTGGCGTTACCAATCGCGGTGCGTAAGTCTTCCAAACTTAATCCGTAAGCCGATAACGCGGCTGGATTAGCTTGAATACGCACGGCGGGGCGTTGTCCGCCGCTGATACTGACTAGCCCCACGCCTGATAATTGCGCCAGTTTTTGCGCTAAGCGGGTATCCACTAAATCTTCTACTTTGGTGAGCGGTAAGGTTTTGGAACGCACTGCCAGCGTGAGTATCGGCGCGTCGGCGGGATTCACTTTGTTATAAATCGGCGGCATCGGTAAATCATTGGGCAGGAAATTAGTTGCCGCATTAATTGCCGCTTGCACTTCTTGCTCAGCAATGTCAAGAGCCAGTTCCAGATTAAATTGCAACACGATGACAGACGCACCGCCTGAGCTGGTCGATGACATTTGCGTTAAACCTGCCAACTGTCCTAACTGACGTTCTAACGGCGAGGTTATCAAGGACGACATCACGTCTTGACTCGCGCCTGGGTAGAGCGTGACGACTTGGATGGTCGGGTAATCGACTTGCGGCAAGGCAGAAATCGGCAGTTGTCGATAGGCTAAAATCCCTGCTAATAACAGCGCAAACATCAATAGTGATGTGGCGACTGGGCGTAGGATGAAGAGGCGTGAGGGGTTCATGGATAACATGCGCCTCCACGCCATTGCTCTGACTCAACTCGCTCCATCACTATAGCGTAGGAAATATAAAACCCGTCTGTGTAACAAATGGAAACCAGAGTCATGACATTAATTTAAAAATTAATATAGGCAGTCCAACAAAAAATGAAACTCCAGTGCGTCGCAGATTCTCATTAAAATTATGACGCTCCAATCCTTGACCAATTGCAAATGTGTGAATCGGAAATAGATATTTACGCAACCAACTTATTCCCCAACAAGATATACCAATTAAGCAAAGTACACTTATGACAACTGTTGAATTTATTAATGCCTTATCAAATGACATTGCTGTTTTAGACTCACCTGAAGACATCAAGCTAAGTAAAGTCCAGAGAAAGATAAGGATTGGAAATATGATATTTAAAAAATCCATTGTTGCTATACACGAATACCAAGGTTTTATTCCATGCAAAATGTCTCCAATTCTTATACGCATGGGTAATACAAGATTTTCATCACCGCGAATTGAAACGTGAAGAGGCTTAAGGTCTAGGTATCCAAAAGAAATTTCCGCCCTTGTATATGGATTATTACACCTTCCTTCTATATCCAATTTAATGATACTTGAGCGTTTTGCGTTTTCATATTGAATAATCTTTTCATATTTTTCAAATTTTCTAACAAAATCATCAGAACAGGTGATTGTTGCTATTACTTCCATGCCGTTATCTTCAAAAATTTTCCATATTTTCGCTATATCTTCACTTTTTAAAACGAATGCTTTTTTAATATCGAACTTTGCGTGTGCTTCCATAAAGTACCTAATTTAATTTGTTACTTCATAACGTGTAAAAACTACGAGTTTTTACGCCGTCCATCCCAATCACCCTTACTTTCATTCGGCGGTTATCGCTGTGGTGGTGCATAATCCTTTGTTACACGCTTCACTTTTGCTCCTTCGCGCAACTTATCCGTGCCATCAATCACCACTAATTCTTTTTCCTTCAAACCCTCTAATACCACGACTTTTTCTCCGTCCACGGCACCCAATTTAACTAGGCGCACGGTGACAGTTTGGTCATCTTTCAGCACATACACAAAACTGCCTTTTTCACCTGTTTGTACAGATGAGCTAGGAATGACAGGGATGGAATGTAGCGTATCCATGCGCATTCGCGTATTCACAAACTGGTTCACAAACAATGCGCCATCGGTGTTGGCAAACTGGCTTTTTAATTTTACTGTGCCTGTATTAATATCAATTTGGTTATCGATGGCGGATAACTGCCCGTCGGCAAGTTTGTTTTTACCCGCTCTATCAAAGGCTTCAACTACCAATGTTTTACCCACGTTTAATGATTTCATGACAGCGGGTAGAGCGTCTTCTGGCAAGGTAAATACCACTGAGATGGGCTGAATTTGCGTTATGACCGCTAATCCAGTCGCATCGGTTGCTTTGATAATATTGCCTTGATCGACTAAGCGTAAACCTAAACGCCCACTAATCGGCGCGGTAATTTGTGTGTAACTCAGTTGCAATTTGGCATTGGCAACGATGGCTTTATCGGTGGCAACTGTGCCTTGGTATTGTTTAACCAAGGATTCTTGGGTGGCGACTTGTTGCGCGGCAATAGAATCTTGCGCTAACAAGGTTTTATAACGTTCTAAATCCAATTCTGCGTTGTTTAATAAGGCTTCATCACGCAGTAATTGACCTTGCACCTGCATGAGTTGAATTTGAAAGTTGCGTGGGTCGATTTCAGCTAATAAATCGCCCGCTTTAACCATCGAACCTTCTTTGTAAAGCACACGGAGCAGTTCACCATCAACCCGTGATTTGACTGTCACGGTGCGTAAGCCTGTTACCGTGCCTAAGCCGTTAAGATAAACAGGCACATCTGCCAATAAAACAGGTTCTGCTGTTACTGTTGATATGCCTTTGCCTTTTTTATCGGGCTTATCAGTATCGCCGCTTTGTCGTCCTTCGCCGTTTTTGGTGAAGGCTGGTTTTTCTGTCCCGTCACTATTGAGCGGTTTAATAACATAATAGGCGATGACGAATGCAATAAGCACCAGAAACAACCAAGTCCGCCAACGAAATGTCCGTGCTTTATTTTCTTCCAACTTCATGAGTATTTTATTGAGTGCGTTGTTTTGAAGGATGTGCTTTACAACTGTTGAGGTATTGAGGGATGAGACGATGTTGTTGTTTCTACCACTCACTTGGAATAAATGATTGAAACTTATGTTCAAAATTGTAGCATGACCAACATCGACACTTAGAAAAACGTTGATGTTGGGTTTGCTGTAGCAGATTTTAATTATATTGAAACCCTATAGAGATGTTGCATTACAACGTCTCTGGGATGTTTAGAATGGAATATCATCATCATAAGGTGCATCAAAATTGTCATGATTGCCGCTAGGTTGTGCGGGAGCGGGTGACGGTGTGCTAGTTGGAGCGGAGGAATAGTTTGATGGGGCTGAATAACTACCCTCATTTTTCTTGCCGACTAAATCAATGACGTTAGCGTTAAGTTCCAAACTGGTTCTCATTGTCCCGTCATTAGCCTTGTATTCTCTTTGAGTCAGTTCGCCTGACACAAAAACATGAGTGCCTTTTTTTAAATAATCCTTCAGTGACCCTTCAGCAGGTTTACCAAATAATGCAACACGAATCCATAAAGTTTGTCGTTTATCACCATAACCGACATTATTAGCTACATTGACATTTAATACAGCGGTACCTGACGGCAAATATCTGACTTCGGCATCAGCACCCGTAACGCCAGCAAAACTAAAAACATTGCTCATTTTTTCTCTCTAGGTTGAATTAACAATGGTGCTATTATCGGTTGCTTTCGCATTCTGGCAAAAATAAAAATCACTTATTTTAACGTCGCCAGTAATTAGCTTGCCTGCGTTTCAAAATCCATTTCAACTTTGCCATTGACCAGCTTTAAATTTGCCGCAAACTCCGACCCTTTGCTGGATTGAAAACCCGTTAAAATTCCTGTTTCGCCTGTAGTTAATAAGATTTTCGCTAATTCAATCGGTATTGGCAGCTGGGCAATGGTTTTCCAAATCACCATCTTGCAGCCGTTACGCCATTCGCTACAGCTATAGGCTTTAGCCGTTTCAATCACTTTGCCGTTACACAAGGAACAATCTGCTAGCGCGTTGTGAATGACGGGTTTTGCCGCTTGATTTTCCAAGCGGTGATAGCCCACTTCACCGCGTTTATTCAAGGTCAATTGGGCATCAAACAGCGTGTCATCGACCTTAACCGCGAAGGCTTTTAACGTGCGCTGGTTTTGCAATAACTGACAGGCGAGGTCTTTATCAATCGGCACGCCGTAAAGCTGTTTCCATAACACAAATGTGCAGCCATTTTTCCAATCGCTACAGCCATAACCTTTTCTGCCTTCAATAATGGCTTGCCCACACAACGGACAATCACCGAATCGACTGGCATCGTACAGTGGTTTATCGGCGGCTTGTTTAATGTTCAGACTAAAGTCTTTAATCTCCGCCATGAAGGCATCGGGGTCGTACTCGTGGTGTTCTATTTTTTTCAGCTTGGCTTCCCATTCGCCTGTCAGCGCGGCGGATTTTAAACTGTCATGACTAATCAACGCGATGAGCTGTCGTCCTGATTCGGTGCTGATAAGATTTTTTTTCTGCCGCTGAATATAGTGGCGGGTGATTAACACCTCAATAATCGACGCGCGGGTGGCGGGTGTGCCTAAGCCTTTTTCTTTCAGAGCTTCTTTTAGCGTTTCATCTTCGCAAGTCTTGCCCGCCGATTCCATCATGCCCAATAACGTGGCTTCGGTGTACGGTTTGGGCGGCGTTGTTTTGCCTTGCGTGATAGTGGGTTGCTGTGCGCCTGATTCGCCTTGCACAAACGGCGGTAAAATTTTTAGCTCTTTGTCGGCGCGGTCGTTTTTATACAACGCTTGCCAGCCCAGCGCGTCGATAATTGTGCCTGTCGTTTTGAATTTTAAGTTATCCACACTCGCCAATACGGTGGTGATTTGTCGAATACAGGGCGGATAAAACGCGGCGATAAACCGTAATGCAATGGCGGAATACACGTTGTATTCTTCATCACTCAAACTCGACGGCAGAATAGTCGTGGGAATAATTGCATGGTGGTCAGTGACTTTAGCATCGTTGACATAACGGCTACTCAGTGTCAGTTTATCAATGGCTAACGGTGCGATTTGCGTGGCAAAGTTGATGTGCAATTTTTCCAGTAACGGCTTAATGCTGGCTTTCATATCGTTGCTGAGATAACGGCTATCGGTACGCGGATAAGTGATGTGTTTTTTCTCGTATAACGATTGCGCAATAGTTAAAGTTTGGTCGGCGGTGAAACCGTAACGGATGTTTAAATCTTTTTGTAAATCGGTTAAGTCATAAAATAACGGCGAATAAATCTGTTCGCGTTTGCCATTAACTGCTGTTACCACTAGATCAACGCCTGTTATTTTTGCGGCTAAAGTATCCGCCGCCGCTTTGTTATCAAAGCGTCCGCCTGTGTATTGAAAATCTACGCCTCGATACAGGCTGTGCAGTTCCCAAAAATCTTTGGCAACAAATTCAGCAATCTCTAAATCTTTCTGCACAATTAACGCGAGGACAGGCGTTTGCACCCGCCCCAATGTCCATAATCTGCCTTGCTGCCCGAATTTCAGCGTATAAAGCCGCGTCGCATTTAAACCCACTATCCAATCAGCTTCACTCCGACATTTTGCCGCACGATATAAGCCTTGATAACGCTGCCCATCTTGTAATTGGCTAAAGCCTTTTTTTATCGCCTCATCGGTCAGTGAACTTATCCACAGACGTTTAAGCGGTTTTTGTGTGCAGTCAGCCCACGATAAAATGTAACGAAAAATTAACTCGCCTTCTCTACCCGCATCGGTGGCGCAAATAATTTCCCTGGCAGTGCTGAATAAGCGTTTGATAAGGTTAAGCTGCTTTTGCGCACCCGCATCGTCTTTGGCCTTTAGTTCAAACGAGTCAGGAATAATCGGTAAGGATTCTAATGTCCAGCGTTTCCACTCAGACTGGTATTCATCGGGTTCTTTTAATTCCACCAAATGCCCAAACGCCCAAACAATTTGATAGCCGTTACCTTCAAAATAACCGTCATATTTACGATGAATCTCTAAACAACTGGCAATGCTACGCGCTACAGCAGGTTTTTCGGTGAGGATGACTTTCATGGCTGACGAGATGGTGTTGAAAAGAGGGGTATTTATACCCCGAACGAGATAAAACTATTTTTTTATTCAGTAAGTGTTCAGTTACTATTTTCTATTCTTAACCCAAAATTCTTTATCAAGATGCAATCATGACTTCGATTATTAAAAAAACACTGCTAATTACTTTATCACTTGTGTTAAACGCTTGCACTGTTCCCACACCGCCTTATTATCCTAATAACGGTAATTATCAACAGCCGCCTCACCATCATTATTATTATAATCAACATCCTAATTATAATTATCAACCTTATTTCAATAACGCGTCACATCATGAGGACTATGAACACCACAAACATCACGATAACGGCAAACATAAAGGTCAGCATAAAAATAAGCATCATGATAATTAACGGAGGATTGAACGTTTGCCCTGCAAGCCACCCGTATGCACGGCAATAATGCGTTGATTCGCTTGGAAAGTTTGTTTTTTAAGCGAATCATAAAGACCGTACAGCATTTTTCCTGTGTAGACAGATTCTAATGGAATATGTGTGCGGGCTTCAAAATCACTCATAAATGCCAGTAACTCAGCATTAGTTTTGGCAAAACCACCAAAGTGATAATCCAGATTGATATGCCAGTTAGTACGGGGCTGAGTTAACAAGGCATTCACATCTGCTGTTAAAAATCCTGCATTTTTTAAGGCAGCAAACCCCAGCACCGATACGTTATCAGCCGCCGTATTCACTAGACCTGCCAACGTCGTCCCTGTACCACAAGCCACACACAAAATGTCATAGCTCATATCAATTTCATGCACTAATTCTGCCACGCCTTGTAATGCCAAGGTGTGCGCTCCGCCTTCGGGTAGCCAATATTGCCGTACTGTTAAATCGGGTAAATCAGTCCATTGTTTATATTGCCTGAGTAGTCGATAGTCTGAACGTGAGACAAAGCGTAATTCCATGCCCCATTCCCGCATGTCTTGCAAACTAGGTGTTAATATCGGTTCACCACGAATTAGCCCAATAGTTTTTAAATTTAACAATTTACCCACATACGCTAGTGCGTGTAAATGATTGGAATACGCTCCACCCATACTAATAAGAGTATCCGCGCCTACGCTCAGTGCGTGATTTAAAATATATTTAAGTTTTCGCCATTTATTACCTGAAATAATGGGATGTAATAAATCATCACGTTTAATCCATAATTCCACCTGATACTTGTCCAGCACAGCATCATGCACTTTGGTCAGTATGGAGGGGTTAAAGTTTTTTTCTAGCTTAAGCAATTCTGGGTGCATAGCGGTTTTATGGTAAGTGATGTATCAACACTTTTCAGGACACAAAGGTAAGCAACTTTGTGCTACGATTCAGTGTGACGGATGAGACAAGCTATTGCTGGAATGGAGTTGTTGTCAGTGGCGGTAAAAGATTTTAATATAACCAAACACGGTTTTTCTAGCTTTCTCTCTGGTTGGGAAAGGTTGTTGTGATGTGGCTACACTAAACAGGACAAAATCTTTTAAACTTTACGAAAGAAATAAAAGAGAGACCTAATGAGTAAATCAACACATCAAAGTTAGACAGCAGGAT
>WSSedA1B3DRAFT_1000213_pt1 | contig 16632 bp, 12 predicted proteins | sample WetSurSiteA1Bulk_FD_9468 | JGI IMG/M metagenome (IMG submission 9468)
AAAAATAAATCTGTTCTTTTGGCAGGAAGACCGAAGACCCAAGTAAAATCCCCCTTTATTGAGCCTGCCCCGCCATGGCGGGGGGGCAGGGGGATGTCTTCTTCTGTCTTTTGTCTTCTGACTATTTCCTGATAAGCCTCATAATATCATTCCCGTTTGCAAAGATCAGGAGGGCAAAAAGTATAACCATCCCTGTAATCTGGGCGTACTCAAGAAACTTATCACTCGGTTTCCTCCCGGTGATTACCTCATAAAGTAAAAACATTACATGACCCCCGTCGAGCGCCGGAATAGGTAAAATATTCATAACTGCCAGGATAATTGAAAGCAGCGCTGTCAAATTCCAGAAGGACTGCCAGTCCCAGACACCTGGGAATATGCTGCCGATTGTAATAAAACCACCAAGAGATTCATAGGCTTTTGTATGTTTTGAAAAAATCACCTTGAACTGTTTAAGATAATCTTTAATAGTCTTAAAACCTTTACTTATACCTGCAGGAATGGATGCAAGCAAACCGTATTTTAAAGTTTTAAGCTCAAACATCTGATCATAGGTTCTGGAACTTGCTATCCCAAGAAAACCTTCTGAGGTCGGGACAACGGGAATATCAATCTGTTCCCCTTTTCTCAGGATATTAACCGTTATTGCTCTTGTCTTATTCCCCAGAAGATATTTCTGAAACTCATCGAACCAGGTGAATTTAATTCCATCGAGGCCGAGAAGTTCATCGCCGGTAAGCAATCCTGCAGCCTTTCCCGGCGAATGCTTCTGAAAAGCTGTAATAACATACGGACTGAAAGTTGTTCTGGCTTCTATCTTTCCGTTTCCCTTAAGCATCTGTGCAATATACTCTACCGGAATAGCGATATTCAGTATTTCCCCTTCCCGTTCAACCTGGATGCTTTTCCTGCCATTCAGGACGATATCCGATGAAATCTGGGCAAAGTTCTCAATCTTCTGATTATCGACGGAGAGAATTTTGTCTCCGTTTCTAAGGCCTATTGAGTATCCGACAGAGTCGGTAACGATCCCATATTTTACATTGGCAGTTGGCAGATAAGTTTCGCCCCATGCATAGAGCACGCAAACGTAAATCAGCAATGCCAGAATAAAATTAAAAAGAACTCCGCCTGTCATGATAAGAAGCCTCTGACCTGAAGTTTTGGACCGGAATTCATACGGTTGGGCAGGCTGCTTCATCTGTTCCCTGTCCATTGATTCATCTATCATCCCTGAGATCTTAACGTAACCACCCAGAGGAACCCACCCGATCCCGTACTCAGTATCACCTATCTTGCGTTTGAAAAGTGAAAACCATGGATCGAAAAAAAGATAGAATTTTTCAACTCTTGTCTTGAACAGCTTGGCAAAAATAAAATGGCCAAACTCATGGATAATTACCAGGATCGAAAGACTCAGGAGAAATTGCAGTATCTTGATCAGTATTGTCATGATTTCTTATTTAGTTCGTTAATATAATGAGATGCGACCTCCCGTGCTCTCTTGTTCGATGTTTCAAGGAACCCGAGTCCGGGGGAGGCTAAGTATTCGGTCTTTTCCATTGTAAATTCAACTACATCCGACATCTCCATAAAGCCTATTTTCCCTGCAAGGAATGCACTCACTGCGATCTCATTTGCAGCATTCATTATACATGGCATATTTCCACCCTCCTCCATAGCCTTAAATGCAAGAGCCAGGTTACGGAACCTGACAGGATCCGGCTCATAGAAATTGAGTGCAGGATAATGGCTCAGGTCGAGCTTTGGAAGGTCGGATGCATACCTGTCGGGATAACTAAGTGCATACAATATCGGGATCCTCATATCGGGCATTCCCAACTGAGCTTTAACAGAGCCATCTGCAAAATGAACAAGCGAGTGAATTATTGACTGAGGATGTATTATAACTTCTATCTGGTTGGGATTAAGGTCGAAGAGCCATTTAGCTTCTATAACTTCAAGACCTTTATTCATCAGCGAAGCAGAATCGATCGTGACTTTATTCCCCATTTCCCAGTTTGGGTGTTTAAGAGCTTCATGAGGTTTAACATTCTGCAGCATTTTAGATGTATAATTCAGAAAAGGTCCCCCTGAAGCTGTTAGTGTAATCTTTTCAATTGGATTTCCGGATTCGCCGGCGAGACACTGGAAAATCGCCGAATGTTCGGAGTCGACGGGGATTATGCGGCTGCCTGATTCCCTGACAAGCTTTTTAATTATTTCACCCGCAACAACAAGAGTTTCCTTATTTGCCAGAGCAATTTTCTTACCGGCTTTTATTGCTGAAATTGTTGGTTTCAGCCCGGAATAGCCTACCATGGCAGCTACGACAATATCAATGTTTGAACCTGTTACTATCTGCTCAATAGCTTCATCACCCGCAAATACTTTTACAGGAATATCCTTCAGGGTGTCTTTAAGCTGATGATAATGAGCTGCATTCCCTATAACAACAGAATCAGGCAAAAACTTCTTTGCTTGTTGTGTTAGTAGTCTTATATTATTTCCTGCAGTAAGGACTTCAATATCAAATTCACCGGGAAACCTTGAAATTACATCCAGAGTCTGGGTGCCTATTGATCCCGTTGATCCCAGTAATGCAATTTTCTTTGGCATACAGCACTTCCGGATTTAGAAAATTATATGTTTTTCAGGATCAAGGGGACTGCCCTTATACCAGATCTCAAAATGAAGATGGGGTCCTGAGGTATAGAGTTCACCCGAATCGCCAACTATTGCAATCGCCTCCCCTGTCCTGACCATATCACCGGTCTCCTTGAGCAGAGAGGCATTATGCTTATATACTGAGACAATATTGTTCGAATGCTGAACCTCGATAACAAATCCGGTCTCCATGGTCCATCCCGTAAATATCACAGTACCATCAAGAGCTGCATCGACAGGTGATTTTGGCTTAGTTACGATATCGGTACCAAAGTGTTTGACCCGCGGATCGAATTTTCCTGAGACAATTCCTCTGACAGGTGGGAAAAAATGAAGCCCGGCCAGGCTTGTGACTGATTCAGAAGATACAGGACCCAAAGTAAGATTATATCGGTCGTCATTTTCGACCTGGACCCGTAACGTAGAATCTTCCGGGGAGTTTCTAAAAGTAATCGCTTTATAATTCCGGGATGTATCCCTCAGGGTATAAACGCTGGCTGGTTGGTTTCCGGCTATAATTGAATTAAGATTTGCGAAGTATTTATCCCTCAGGGTAAGCTCTCTCTCGAGTGAATCGAGTCGGATAGCACTTACAAGAATATTACGACGCATGGTGACATCAGGATAACCCGGAATGAATTCCCTGAGGTTTGTAAAGGCAATAAGCACAGTAGTAGTTCCGATAATAAAAAAAATCAGGGAGGTTATCAGCAGAAAAGCATTATACTGGGTAAGCCTTATTCTCCAGATCTCCTCAAAGGTAGTGTCATTGGAAACTGAAAACCTGTATTTATCACGCCAGCTACGTTTTTTCTTCTCGTTCTTGGGCATTTTATATTACAAGATATGCTTGCAAAGATAATAAACCTTAGGTAACCTTAACCAGTTTATCTTCACTTTGCCAGAGTCCGTGTTTGGAACAAACCGACATAGCCGACAGGTTCATTGATACTTCCGGAGCCACAATGTAGAAATCGATTTCAACATGTGAAGGAAGATTACCATACACACCCGGTGTATAGCGGGCTTCAGCTAACAGAGTTTCCCGGTTCCATAATTGTAAAAGGCTTATTGAATGATCATATTCATCGGGGTGGGGATATTCTTCGCCTAAAATCACCTTAACCATGAATTTTTCTCCTCTCTTCACCTGGTCGGGACAAATTACATGAGGCATATGGCGGTCGAGGTAATCGCGTTTTATTTCTTTCTCCTCGTTTTCTATTTCTGTTGCTTTGAATACTCGTGGCATGGCTTTATGATTTTACTGAATGATTATGTTAATCAAAATTTATTAATAATTGCTAAATTAAAAGGCCAGAAGACCGAAGTCAGAAGACCGAGGTAAATTCCCCCTTCGAAGGGGGGAGGGGGATGTTTTATTCGGACCTCTTTCTACGGCAAACATACTATTTTTTTTTAAATTGTTTTGCTAATTGCAATATATGTATTACATTTGCAGCCACAATATTGCGGGGTGGAGCAGTGGTAGCTCGTTGGGCTCATAACCCAAAGGTCGGAGGTTCGAATCCTCCCTCCGCTACACCTAAAAAGCCAGGCACGAAGTGCCCGGCTTTTTTGTTTTCAGTCCGACGTCCGCTTGCGTGGCGGAGGGATGAAAATAAAAAAGCCTGAAGCCATGCGCAGCATAGCGTGGCTTTTTCGGTGTTAAGCACCCCAAAGAGGAACGCGAGCTTTGCCCGCCGAAGCCTTAGGCGCAGGAGGGCGAAGCGAGCAATCCTCCTGGTTCTCATGAACTCACCCCCGTCCCCTCTCTGCTTCGCAAAGAGGGGTGCCTTTAGAAGATAATTTGACTAATTACTATAGTATTTCGCCGAAGGCAGCTGCTAGGATTTTTCATTGTTAAGCTCCCCCAAAAGGATCGCGAGCAAAGCGAGCAATCCTCCTTCTCCTGGAACAAAAGCTCAGTCTCTTACTTCTCTGAAGGATTTAGTCTTTTAATAAATTCCTCGTACCGTGAATCGCCATTTAGGAATTTTTTGATTTGAGGATCGTTTGCAGTCCATGGCAAAAACGGATGATAAGGACGGTGATCCAGCCATTTGAGAGTATTTTCTTTATCTCCGATTAATGCATATATCCCTGCCAAGGCGTTCGCCTGATACGGAGTTACATCTCCTTTAAGTACTTCGGCAATAATTTTATGCGCTTCATCCTTATGTCCTGTAATAACATATATCCTACCCAGGTCAATTTTCAATTCCGGCGCTACTTCAACCATTTTCTTAAATGTCATAATAGCACTATCCGGTTTTCCAGTGTCTATGTAATAATTACCAATAACCATATAACAAACCGGATAATCCTTCTGAATTTCAAAAGCCTTCCGGCATTCACGAAGTGCATCATCATAATTTTTGTTAATTTCATATAGCCATCCCATCCAGGCAGTATACTTTGGGTTAAAAGGATCATATTTAACTGCAAGTTCTTGTTCTGTAATCGCTTCTTTCATCCGTCCTAACCATAATAGCCCATATGCATAATGATAATGAGTTTCAGCTGAGTTTGGATTCAATGCAAGAGCTTTCTTAAAGTATTTCTCTGCAAGGTTAAATCTCCACAGGTAATATTGGGCGGCTAATCCCAGAGCAGTGTAAACCTCGGCTGTAGTGGTATCCAGCTTTAAAGCCTGCGATGCAGCAGCTTCGGCTTTNTCAAGGGCATCTCCCGTATAAATAGGCCCATGTGCGATTTCAGTATATCCCATGGCGAGCCATGCATATGCCATCGGATCTCCGGGATCTGCCTGCAAGACTTCATTTAAATATTCAATGCCTTTTTTTAATCCTTCGGGAGTTTCCTTAATTATGTTATACTTGGCTCTGAGATAGATGGCGTATGTTTCAGAATTTATTTTCCGTTGTGCCGGAAGCCTGACAATATTTTCCTTTGAAATCTCGCTTCCAATTTTGCCGGCTATCTGCCTGGCTATGTTATTATACAGCTTTTGTGAATTAGCGATATCGCTCTTGAATTGATTTGTCCAGACAAGTTTTTCATTCGGTAATGCCTTGATTAGTCTAAGTTGCAGGATTACAGAGTCTTGAAAAGTTAATACAGATCCATTTATTAAATAATCAATATTAATTTCTTTAGCTATTTCGGTTACGGATCTGGAAGAATTTGCAATGGTTGATGCGGTCTGCCCCCACAGGACACGAAGCGGTTTGACCTGGCTTATTGCACATAATTCATTTGTCAAAGCATCATTCTGCCACTGAACAATATAATCCTGATCACTTCTCCCGGTCATGTTTTTAAATGGAAGAACCACGATTGTTATCTCACCGGAGCCTTTTCCTGCAATAACTGTCATTTCCTTTCCCGACTTGATATCTATCCGCCGTTTAAAGAACCATCCTGTAGCTACGATAATCGCAGCTAGAAAAACTAAAACTGCAAATATCCGGGTCCTTGGTAGTTTAAGTCTTCTCTCAGCTCTTGCTGGTTCTCCCAGTTTTATTGCTTCCGTCCTGAAGGCTTCCTTTATATCATCTGTCTCAAACTTGTCAATTGTTAAGAGTTTTTGGATCACCCTGCAAAGCTTGACGATGTGAATTTCCAAAGGCTGGGATAAAGCATCCAGCCAATGGACATTGCTGACATAATACTCGAGCTGTTTTGACATGGGTATATCCTCAAGGCGAAACGGAATAATCGCCAAACAATGATGTACCGCCCTGTCTACTTCTTTAATAACCTGGTTTGACTGGTTGGAATTTGAAGAGAATATCAGAACAAAGATTCTGGACCCTTTTATACCGTCAATTATCGCTTCAGCAAAGGGTGCACCTGGAGTTATATCACGCGGGGCAATCCAGCACAGGATCCCGTTATTTTCAAGAGTGGAACAAACTGCATCCGCAACATTTTTATCTTTATTGGAATAGCTTATGAAGACATCGTGGTGAGTCATGTCTGAATTCCTTGATACTGAATATTTCAATATCAAAGTTAAACTATTAAGAGTCCAAAAGCAAGATATCTGTTATCGCAATACATAAGCCATCAGATAAGGATTTCAGTAAGTTTGATAATCTCAGCAATATCCATATAAAGGTTAGATATTTCAAACCTCTTGTCTACAAAGAAAAAGCCTTGTTGCGACAGCAACAGGGCTTTTTCTTTGGGCTGCTATCCAACGAGGATCACGCGACCGCAAGGAGCGTAATCCTCTGTGCTTTTACCCCCAACCCCCCAAGGGGGGCTTTAATCCGATAATCAATTTGAATCTGACTTGTGAAATATTTCTATGGATTACTTCAGCGCTGCTAGGCTTTTGACTTGATAAGCACCCCAAAACGGATCATGAAATAATCCTACCATTGCTAAAATAAGTAATCTCATGATTTTTAAAAGATTGGATTTTAGAAATATTCCCTCTATCACCCTGATGTATCAATTGATTATTCCCTTTCCTGATGATTCATTTTCTTAATAATTTCAATTTGAAAATTGGATTAAATAAACTAGATTTCAAGGACTAATAAATGACCAGGATTTATCTGCGAATATTAAAGTGAAAAAGATAATTATCATTTATAAATCTGTTCAATCACATTTCTGGATATTGCTCTTAATTTGTAAAACATAAGGAATATAATTATATAAAGACAAAGCTATGAAAACCAAGTATCTTTTAATTCTGACAGTTTTTTCAGTTTGTGTAATACTTTCTTCTTCAAAGACTTACTCAAGGGAAGTCAAATCTATTAACGAAAAATGGAATTTTTCAAATGGGATGCAGGCTCCGAGAGGACTAGGTTGGGGTGGCTCCCGTAATGGGTCCGTGATTGTGAACCTGCCGCATACCTGGAACAGTGCCGATTTTATGTCAGACGGTGGTTATCGCAGAGGATATGGGACGTATAGTAAAAATCTTGAAATACCTGTGGATTATAAAGGGAAACGCATATTTTTAAGGTTTGAAGGGGCAGGAAGTGTTGCTAACGTATTTATCAATTCAAACCATCTTGGTGAACACAAGGGTGCTTATACAGCTTTCACATATGAGATAACTACCTATGTGAACTACGGTGGAACTAACAGTCTTAGTGTAATCTGCGATAATTCGCAGAGATTTGATCTCGCGCCCCAGGGGGGTGATTTTAATATGTATGGGGGCCTTTATCGCGATGCATGGCTGATAATCACCGATGATGATGCCTGCATCTCACCTGAATACTTCGGTTCTTCCGGAGTATTTGTCAGTCAACTTCTCGCATCAGAAAAAAGAGCTGAATTAAGGGCTGAAATATTCCTGTCAACCAAATCAGACTATAAAGACTGCGAAGTAGTGTTTTCAGTCTTGGGAAAAGAGAATAATGTTGTATTTACACAAACAATTCCCTACATAAATAATAATAAGGTGATTTGCAATGTAAGTATTGACAACCCTCATTTATGGAATGGAATAAAAGACCCTTACCTGTATAAAACAGAAACAGTATTGAAGAGAAAAGGGAGAGAGATTGACCGGGTAGAAGAAAATATCGGTATACGTTATTACTACGTTGACTCGAATAAAGGATTCTTCCTTAACGGGGAACATTTAAAACTGAGAGGAGTCTGCCGTCACCAGGATTGGGACAGCATAGCTTCAGCTCTGACTGAGAAGAACCACCTTGCAGATTTTAGTTTTTTTGGGGAGATGGGAGCAAATGCTTTACGTCTGGCTCATTACCCCCAGGCTCAGTTTATGTTCCGGGAAGCAGACAAGAGAGGATTTATTGTATGGGAAGAAATACCATTCGTTGGTGGCTATATTAAGTCAAAAGATTTTGAAGACAATCTGAAACTTCAGCTTAGCGAACTGATATTACAGAACTATAACCATCCGTCAATTTGCTTTTGGGGAATATTTAATGAGATCACTGGAGACTTCGATTCAATCGTGGCTCAACTTAATGAACTGGCACATAAACTAGATCCATCCAGGACGACTGTAGCGGCAACTTACCAGGAAGGGAGTTACAACTTCATTACTGATGCCATTGCTATGAACAAATACTTTGGCTGGTATTATAACAAAGTGGAAGATTTCGCTACTTATTTTGATGAGTGGCATACGAAGAATCCCAATGCAAAAATCGGTCTGAGTGAATATGGAGGGGGCGCCAACACAAATCAACATGTAGATCAATTTGTACCAGAAGATGATCCAAGACCATCTTCCAGGGGACCATGGCATCCGGAAGAAAAACAGACTGCCATTCATATAAGTACTATAAAAATGATCACTGAAAGAGATTATATCTGGGGATCTTTTGTCTGGAACATGTTCGATTTCGGATCAACCGTTCAAAACGCTGGGGGTTTACCTCACCTGAATGACAAAGGTTTGGTAACCTATGATCGCAAATTCAGAAAAGATGCTTTCTATTTATATAAGGCGAACTGGAATAAAAGTGAAAAAACAACCCATCTCTGTTCGAAAAATTATATAGAACGCAAAGAGAATGTAACAGATATTGTAGCATTTACAACAGCTCCTTCCGCAAAACTTTTAATAAATGGGAAGTTGGTTGGGAAAATGGAAACAGATAAATTTGCTACCCTGATCTGGCGAAATATTAAGCTAAGTCCTGGTAAAAATCATATTGAAATCATTTCTTCTGATGGAAATGACTTTGCAGACTGGACTGTTAAAAATTAATCATCAAAATAATTCAAAGACCTGCATAGATTTTTAAAATATTTGCAGATTTTTTCAGGTTATATTTTGATGTTTTAAGTATCAAATATAAAATTTGAAGCTATTCTGAATCAAGAAATTAAAGAATTTTAATAATATCGTCCACTAAATTGAAGTTAGATATTTTATCAGTCTCCGCTACAAAGAAAAAATCCCTGCTGTTTCACGGCAGGGGTTTTTTCTTTGTTAAGCCCCCCAACTGAGGATCATGAATGCAATGAATAATCCTCCCCGACAGACGCCGCAGGCGGATGCAGGGCTTTTTATTTGGGCTGTTACTAATTTGCTATTTGATTTCCTTTTTTGATTGATGATCATAAGATCTTGTTATTAACCAAAAACCAAAAATTCCAAGGGGCAGACTGAATAGTAATAATTTTATATAGACCTGTAAATCAGGCTGAATTATTGTTTCTGAAATACCCTGGAGTGCAATTACTGTATTAACAACAAAATGAGCTAAGAATGCTGGCCAGATACTTCCTCCCTTTAAGACCATTGCAGCCCACCAAATTGAAATGATTATCGCTTCAGCTAAAAGAAAAACTGTAGCCAGGGAAATTCCTGAAAAAACAAACCATATAATATGAAACAGAGCAAAGATTGCTGACATAAGTATAACACTTCCGAATATTCCTTTTTGTGTNTTTCCCCAACTTCGGACAAGAATATACAAAATTGCCCCTCTGAAAAGCATTTCTTCATCAATACAAACCACTGTTTGTGTTGTTATTATACCGCCTGATGATGATAAATTAAACAGGTTTGAGAAATCAAATGCCAGCTTTCCATAAAATGAATAAAGAGAAGCAAGAGTAAAATATGCAGTTCCGATAATTGCAAAAAGCCAGGTCTGATATATGCCTGATCGGGTGATGCCTGCACCTTTTAACCATCCAAGGCGCCAAATAAGAATAAAGACGTAAATAACACCTACGAGATGACCAATAATTAAAGTGGCTGTATCTCCCAATTTTTTATTTAGCAGACTTGCAGCAATACCTGCAAATATCATTATCAGGACAAGCCAGCTAATTGCCAGGCCAATTATTGACAATACGGGATGTTTTGTGAGAAAGGATTTAAAGTTGCTCATAGATTCTTTGATTAATTGCTTTGTAGTTGAATATCTCTATTTATGTTCATAAGTTATGATGCGCTCCACATGAAGACTAACTGTCGGGCAATAAAAAGTGCCGATCCGTCATCTGGCTGAGAGGAGCCAGCTTGAAGTGGTGGCAGGTTATCTTTATTCTTGTTGAAGTTGAGTGCTCATNGATTTTTGTTTTGATAATCATAATTAAGATGTATCGCTGATCTTATTGTTTCAAGATTTTCTCCCAGAGCACGTTGAGCAATCTCAAGAGCAACATCCGGATTTAACAGATCATTATTAGTACAGACTACGACGCCAGATTTACTTTCAGGGTAAATTATCATTATACTCTGAAAGTCTATATGTTGCCCCCATTGCCATAATGCATACCCTTTTTCGGAATAGAAAATGCCCGGCCCCATTCCCCATGATAGATTTTCATCCAGTTTTATCTGTGGAGTTCTCAATAACTCAGCAGTTTCAGTCTTTAAGTGCCTGGGGTTACCTATTTCAATCATAAACAATGCTAATTCAGAAGGTGAGGTTCTTAAAGTACCAGCTGATCCCGGATTATAATCTGGCCATTTTGGTACGGGCAGATTTATTACTCTCAATGAAATAAGTATAANAATACCACTAAGCACTAATCCCCAAAGAATATTTATGATTTTTTGATAATTTTTTTTAAGGCCAGTTTTCAATATTATCATCCTTCCAGTATAGAAGAGGATAAGGAATAATGCCAGCACTAATAAACCTGCAAACAAGATAATGCAGGCAAATTCTCCCATTGAGTTTTGTCCAAGGATTAAAAACAGAATAGCTGTTATTATGATAACTGATAAAATTATAAAAATGATTTTATGAATATGTTTCAACTTCCATGACTTTGTTGATAACCTGATAATCAGTGCCCCAATAAGCGTAATAATGAGATATTGAACCAGAAACAGAATTCCGAATAATACGATTGGTACAGTTGCATGTAAATGTCCATTGGCAGTAATGGGAAAGAGTTTTTCATTCCTGGCAAAGCTGCTGTTCTTCATTCCCAGAGGTTGAAATACAAGTCTTTGTGCAAGTTCTTCCAGTTTTTCTCCTGTTACTTCTTCCATCACATCTTTAACCAGATTAAATCCATTTGCAGAGTAGTAATATGCAGAACCCGGTTTAAACATAATTTCTCTTGTTGTCTTTCTGAGACCTGAGCTGTGTGATAATGCGTGTTTGAGTTTTATTGAGTCCTGATAGACTGAATAAGGCATCCACTCCTTTGACAGGTAGCTGAGAAGCGGTTTGTCAAGAGAAAGCTTACCTTCATCAACCAGCCGTAATGCGATATAGGCAGTAACCACTTTACTGATTGAAGCTACCTCAAAAAGAGTATTTGTATTTATCCGTTCTTTTGTAATTGAGTTTACAAATCCAAATCCGTCAGCCCATACTATGTTATTATCGTTAACCAGGGCTATTGAGACACCCGGAATATTTTGTATTTGTAAATATTCAGGAATAAATTTTTTAAGATCGGTCATAATAGCACCGACTGAATCATGTCTTGTTACTTCCGATGAATTTTGCGAGTGACCAACAGAGTTTAATAAGACAAATGAGAGTAGAAGCAATTTAGTTTTCATGGCATACAAATTTGATTATCAAAACAAATATCATAAGGCCTGATCTATCTGGACTAATTGGGCATAACGGCATAGCATTGACCGTGTTATGCCCAGTTATTTTTTAGTATTAGATTAAATACAAAATGATTGTAAGTCCTATGAAAAGAAAAATAAACTTTTTTGACATCAAATTAAGTTTATCCACATTTACTTTATTTCTTCTAAAAGAGAAATTCACGAATAAAATAGAGAAAGGGATAAAAAATAAAGCAGTTCCTATTCCGGCTAAAACATCACTTAAAAAATGTGCTTGCAGTGCAATCCTTGAATAACAGACTAATAATGCTGCCGTAAATACAAATATTTTAACAATAATTGTAATAATGTTTTTTCGTGTAGCAAATAATAAAAAAGGTAATGCTAAAGCCATACTTTTTGTTGCATGACCAGATGGAAATGCAGGTGTCTCATTAATGTTCTTAATTGCAATTTGTTCTGATAATGTGATAACAGGTCTGGCTTTATCAATAATTTCTTTTAATAAATCACCGCCTATTCCCCCAAAAGCAAAGGAAATTAGAATTAAAAAAAATAGTGGGCGTTCATTCTTTAGGTCTTCATTTCTGAAAGACAAAAATAAAAACAAAGCATATAACGCAGTTATGAACGACATTCCAGAATGAGACAACATTTTAATTAATTTAAGATGCATTTCATTTTCATATACATAATTAAAATGTGTTACAATATTATTATCAATAATATTTTGTTTCCACAACATCAATGCTATTAAAAAAAATACTATAGCAGAAATACAGATTGCAATTACCTTTGTTCTGCTAATCTCTATCTTAATTAAGCTTTTCAATTCTGTTTCGTTTTCCACTATTTTGTCTTCTTTCTTTAAGTCAAGTTAAATAGCAATATTACTGCAACAACAGTACTTACAAATTTCATTTTATTTCCCATTTTTCTTACTTAGTGATAGTATTTCTACTATCGCAATTTTTCAATGAGTTTTATGGAGACCTTACTCTGGGATGGTCGGCAATTCTTATGGTCTCAACTCTTTGATGATTTTGCAATGATTATTATTTGGATTAATTAAAACCTTATAGCCCAAATCTTAGAGGAGGTTTTATCATTGTTTTGAATAAATATAAGAAACCGTCATTAAAAAATGAACTTAATCCATTGTATCATTCGTGTCACTTCAGTTGCCTCCAGATAGCATCTATATTCAGGTTATGAATATGAATTGTCGAACCATAGAAGTATGGGTTATAGTTGCTCAGGTATGGAAATTTCTCCAATGCAAGGTTGATCTTCACCTCCTCAACTGTTTTGCCTTCGGTTTTAAACCTTTTTACTTCGTCAAACAATTTTCTCAGGTACTTAAACTGTTCCCTTATTTCATCAACAGTGAGCGGGTATCCGTGAGCCCCCAGAAAATATTTCACTTTTGTGTCCTCCTTAATATAGGGTTCAAATAGTTTCTCCCACTTGTCTAGCTGTGTTGACGGGCTAAACCATGGCAATCTTTTTTTATTAAAAATATCCCCTACTATCAGCGTCTTATATTCAGGGATATAAATAATTATGTCAGACCTTGAATAACTTGGGGTGTTGCTTTCCATCAAAAAAGTAGTTTTTCCTGATTTGAGGGTATACTTTTCTTTGAATAGGGTATCGGGGATTACTGTAATAAACTTGTTGTTTTTTAAACTATTGATCATTCCCCTGGCACTTTCAATTGATTCATCAATCTCTTGTGGGTTTCCCGGATAGGTTGAACGCATTTTATCTGGGTTGATTATCATTTGCTGTTCAATCATTGGTAGTATCTGAGGGTTTTTATTTGTAATTAATTGCCGTTCTATTTCAGTTTTTACATTTAAATGCCCAATTATTGGTATATCCTCAAAAACAATATTTCCACCTGTATGATCATAAGCCCCATGTGTGTTTATTAAATAAGAAATTCGTCCTTTCAAATCCTTTACGATCATCTCCTTTACGCGTTCTCCTACCTCAGGGTATTGCAATGCATCTATCACAACTATACCTTCAGAGGTCTTTACTGCCACCATATTTGTATAAACGCTTGTTTTACCGGTTTTGTAAAGAATTAGGTTCCTGGATAGTTTGATTTTAGTAATGGGAAAATTCACAAAATCCTGTGAATTAACCTGTTGAATTACAGTAAATAATATAGCTGCACTCATTAATAGCATTTGTTTTTTCATAGAATTGAATTTTAGATTGTCAATTTGTTTGATTATTTATTAACAGAAAACAGAAAATTCAATATCGCTCTTCAATTGCTCTTAACTTTTCAATAAGTCCTGAAGAGAGCCATTAGAATAATTACCGAGGATGCTTGCTAAGTGCTCCCGGGTCGCGCGGATGGGATAATTCGTATTTAACATTTAACAAAACAGGCCGATCATATTGGAAGAAATAATATATATATACGTTTCCATGAATCAGATCGGCCAACATTGTTTCAATCGTCCAGCTGGAACCTTTAGAAACATGAATTGCATCCATAACGTCTCTGGCATCATAGGAAGTGACAGGTCCCTCTTTGGCAATCAGCTGTGTCATTAATTCAGTCGCCTTGTCGTATCGCCAGCAGGGATAAACAAAACCGTTGGAAGGATTAGCCACATTGAAATTAGTGGAAACTAGGAATCCATCACCTTGTGGTTTTCGGGTGAACACCATCTCACCGTCTTTACCTGCGCTGATTATAACTGCATCACCTGTTGCATCGGCAAAATACAGCTGGTCATGCATATAATGAAAAGCCTTCTTATCAGAAGGTTTATCTGAATAGTTTTGTTGTGCACAGGTTACTGATACTGCAATTAGCATAAATAAACTAATAAGTAAAAGTGTCTTCATTTTATTCATCTCCTATAATTATTAATACTTACTTTCAATCATTGTTGTTACCTGTTTGTTTCTATATTAAGGGACAAAACGGCCCAGTAATAAAGTAAGTAAACGTTGTTCAGGGAATGAAGGACTTAGAATAGTGTGCCAGAATCGCGTAAAATCATTCTGAGCATTAAAAGTGTCGTGATATAAGCGACCGAGAATGAAAAAAATTACAGGCTATATCTCTGCTTTAGCTTCTTATAATAATTTCTGGAGATCATAAATGATTCAGGTGAGCCCTGCAATATAACCTCAGCAGTACCGGTAATGTTATGATCAATTTTAACAATGTAATCGAAATTGATGATCGTTGCCCGATGGATCCTGCAGAAGTTCTCATCCGGGAGCCTTATTTCCCATTCATTCAGTGATTTGGATGTAATCAACTCCCTGCCATCTTTTGTGTGAACATAACTATATTCAGCCGATGCCGTGACATGCGTTATCTGACTGATCTTTATGAAATTGACCGATTTTTTATGCTGCACCATCAGGCGGTCATCGTACTTGAGTTTTACTATCCTTGTCAGGGAAGCATTCAGACTTTCACCAAGTTTTTCAATTGCTGTTTTAAGTCGTTTTGCCGATACAGGTTTTAGCAAATAATCAATTGCATTTATTTCAAAAGCCCTTAATGCGTACTCGTCGTAAGCAGTAACAAATATTACCTTCCCGTTATATTCAATCAGGTTGAAAAGATCAAAACCAGACCCGTCAGGAAGTTGAATATCAAGAAAAAGAAGCCCCGGATTCAGAACCTTTATTTTTTCTTTAGCTTCCTTCAGTGAAGAAGCCTCACCAATAATCTCAATTTCATGGAAATCGGCAAGCTTGTTTCTGAGCGTAAATCTTGCCAGACTTTCGTCATCAATGATGAGCGCGGTCAGATTATTCATTTCGCGGTACTTTGATTTCAACTTTTACATGGCCTGTTTCATTGGAGATATTCAGCGAATAATTCCCGGGATAAGCATTATCCAGGCGTTCTTTCACATTTTTAATGCCGGTTGTGTCATCGCCATCATTTTCTTTCCATTTGCCGGTATTAGTAACGATTATCACCAGATTCGGTTCATCAACCGATGCCTCAACAACGATTTCAATCTTATTATAAGGACTACTCTTCATTCCATGCTTTATTGCGTTTTCCACAAATGGCTGTGTCAGGAAGCAGAGTATCTTTTCTTTTTTTAAAGCAGCGGGAAGTTGAATTGAATAATCAAGCCTGTCGTCAAAACGTATTTTCTCAACAAACAGGTACTTTTCAATGATCTCAAACTCATCTTCAAGGGAAACGTATATATCAGTATTGAACTTCAATGTGTAGCGTAAAAACTCTGATAGCTCAGTGAGCATCAGATCTGCTTTTTTCAGGTCCTGATACATCAGTCCCTGGATGGAATTGAGCGAATTGAAAAGGAAATGGGGATTTATCTGGTAACGAAGCATTTGCAATTGGGCCTTACTTGCAAGAAGGAGCGAGGCCCTGGAGCGTTCATATTCCCTGTTCAGATCCTGCCAGTACTTGATGCTGAAATAAAGGATACCCCAGACAAAGAAGACCCATGTACTGGTAAGTATAAATGTCA
>WSSedA1B3DRAFT_1000215_pt1 | contig 16579 bp, 13 predicted proteins | sample WetSurSiteA1Bulk_FD_9468 | JGI IMG/M metagenome (IMG submission 9468)
GCTGCCACCACGCTGAGACATACCATGGACTTCCGCCTGCTTTGCCTGGTAGCCGGCAGCCAGGCCGACGTTGACCAGCACATCGCTGGCGAGAATCGTGCCCTGACCGCCCACACCTGCCAGTAGGAAATTCGTCGTTTCTCTCATGCTATGCCTCGCTCATCTCGACAGGTCTGAAAGTGATGGCGTCGCGTGGACAAATCTGTGCACACACCTCACAACCGGTGCATAAAGCTGAGTCAATCAATGCCTTCGGACGCTGCGTCTTTGCATCCAGCTCGTCGCTTTTCAGGATGGCCGGGCAGCCAATGCGGAAGCACAAGGTGCATCCATTACACTTATCCGAAATTACCTCCAATGGCACCCAGCGCTTGCGAGCCTCAGGCAGGAGGGCACAGGGTTCCAGGGTGATGATTACGGATGGCTCGTCCAGCTTCAAATATTCCTTCAGAGTGGTTTCTATCTCTGAAACCGCAAAGGCCGGCACCGTCTTCACGTGCTTGATACCCAGGGCACGCACCAGTGGCTCTAGCTCAATCGCGGTGGTCGCCTCGCCTTGCAGGGTGCGACCCGTGCCGGGATTTTCCTGATGGCCGGTCATACCGGTCACGCGATTGTCCATGATGACGGTGATCATCGGGCTGCGGTTGTAGACTGTATTGATGAGCGCCGGGATGCCAGTATGGAAGAAGGTCGAATCTCCGATCACAGCCACATGCTTCTCTGGGCTGCCGGCTTTAACTGCCCCGTGTGCCACGGCAATCCCTGCTCCCATGCAACCACAGGAGTGAATAGCGCTTAGTGGTGGGATGAGCCCCAGGGTATAGCAGCCGATATCGCCATTCACCGGCACTTTGAGCTTATTCAAGATGTAGAATAAGGGGCGGTGCGGGCAGCCTGGGCAAAGCACGGGCGGGCGTGCAGGTAGTGGGCCGACCTCCACATCCGGTAATGGCACATGCGCTGTATCAGGCAGCAGGCCAGCTTTTATGGCTGATTCCCTCACCACGCGTGGGTCAAACTCCCCCATTAGCGGGAAAATACTTTTCCCTTCGACCGCAATACCCATCAACCGGACGCCTTCCTCGATGAATGGGTCCAGTTCTTCAATGACGATCAGCCTGTCAACAGAGTTGGCAAATCGCCGGATTAGCTGCTGGGGGAGCGGCCAGGTGAGACCCAAACGCAGGATGGAAGCAGTGGGAAAGACCTCTTTGGCATACTGGTATGCCACACCACAGGTGATGATCCCGAGGGAATGCTCTCCTGTTTCGATGCAATTGTAGGGGAAGTTCTCAGCAAATTCTGCCACGTCCAGGATGCGTTGTTCGATGACAGGGTGGCGCTTGACGGCGTTCCCAGGCACCATGACATATTTAGCTGGATTACGCGGAAACGCTTTCGCTTCTGCAGGGCTGAAATTGCTGCGCTCACCCAGCTCGACTGCACTAGCCGAGTGACAGATGCGCGTGGTCAGGCGAAGTAACACAGGTGTATCAAACCGTTCACTCAGCTCAAAGGCAGCGATAGTCATATCCTTGGCATCCTGGCTGTCACTGGGCTCAAGACAGGGGATGCGGGCAAATTTGGCAAAGGTACGGTTGTCCTGCTCATTCTGACTGGAGTGCATGGCGGGGTCATCAGCGGAGACAATTACTAATCCAGCCTCCATACCGGTCATCGAGGCATACATGAGGGAATCGGCAGCCACATTCAACCCGACGTGCTTCATCGAAGCCATGCTACGCCGTCCTGCGTAGGCGGCGCCAACAGCAACGTCCACAGCCACTTTTTCATTGGGTGCCCATTCAGCATACGTATTTGGAAAACGAGCCAATTCCTCCAGGATTTCGGTGCTGGGCGTGCCCGGATAGGCTGAGGCAACTGCCACGCCGGCTTCCCATGCCCCGCGTGCTACCGCCTCATCTCCAGAGAGTATTTTGATCATGTGTCCTCCACGAAAATATTGTAGTTTGAAGAACTCAGGCTGTTATTTTACCCCGGAAGTTGCGAAAATTGATGAGCCAGGTAATTCACGTGCCATTCGAATACGGATTTTTGGATATGACCTTTTATAGTTTTCTGTAATCTGGAAATAAACTTGCACCTATGTAAGGAGAGCCTTACCAAATGAGAATTGCCAGGTTTATCAGGTAAAATTGTGTGCTGGTTAATTTTGATGAATACCATTCAAGACTGGATACACTTGTAGGTATTTTTTAATCTATGGAAATATCACTTATTTCAATCATTGGTCATGCCGTTACATTCCTGTGCTTCACAGGTGTGATCCTCTATACCTACCTGCGCCGGAACGAGCTGCATCGGTCCACGCAACAATCCAGGATATTGTTCTACGCAATTATAGGGACAAGCTTGCTTTTCGCCCTGCTCAACCTGTTCAGGTTGATCTATGAGCTACAAGGAAATCAGGAGAACTTGATATCCACTGACTTTGATCTTATGGCTCAATTCTCCAGTATTTTGATCCTGAGCATTTTAATAATTGTTTTGTTTTCTAATAAAATCGTGGTCGAGCGACATACAAGCCCGGCGCGTGTGCTGGCAATTGGAGCGCATCCAGATGATATCGAAATTGCGGTGGGGGGTACACTGGCGAAAATGCGTGATGCTGGTTATCAGATCTCCGCCTTGGTGTTGACCCAAGGCGAAAAGGGTGGGAACGCCAGGCACAGGCAGAATGAAGCCGTGAATGGGGCAGAATTCCTTGGGCTGGATGATATCCAGGTATTGGACTGCACGGATACGCGCCTGATGACCGATGAAGTGGATGTGACCAACGCCATTGAAGCGATGATCAAGACTTCTAAACCAGATATCATCTTCACCCATTCCAACCATGATATCCACCAGGATCATCAATTGGTGTACGAGTCAACTTTACGAGCGGCGCGTGATACCCGAACCACTATTCTTTGCTACGAAAGTCCATCCGTGACGCAAGATTTCCACCCCACCTATTTTGTGGAGGTAGGTGAATATGTGGATATCAAGATTCAGGCTATCCGGGAACACCACGATCAGAGTAAAAAAAGTTATATGAAGGCGGAAATGATCCGAGGTAAGCTGGCTTTTCGTGGCGGGCAGGCAAAGGTGGATTATGCAGAGGGGTTTGAGGTCGTGCGCATGATTTCAACGCTATAGGAGTTTTAAGAATGAGTAAGATCCTTGTAACCGGTGTCGGTGGACCAGCCGGTCGAAGTGTCACATCACTTTTACTGGAACGGCGAGTAAGCATTGTCGGAACGGATATGCAATCAATCGATATGGATGGAATCCGCTTTTACCAGGTCCCTCCAGCTGACTCCCCCGACCTTCTCGCAGCTGTTTATGAAATCGCCAGCCGGGAAAAGGTTGATCTGCTGATTCCCACGGTCAGTGAAGAACTGCCCGTGTACGCCCGGGGGTGGCGATGGCAGGAGGAAATCCCAGCACTGATTTCCAGAGCCAAAGCTGTGGAAACTGCCAATGATAAATACCTGACCAGCCGGGCATTATTGGCTCACGAGGTGGGGGTGCCTCGATTTTGTCTGCCTTCGCAGGTGCATTCACCTGCTGACCTTGCAGAACGTATCGGCTGGCCATGCATCAGCAAGCCGCGCATTGGGCGTGGTGGGCGGGAGGTGTTCCTGCGAGAGCAGGAGGATTGGCCGGTTATCACTGCCCTTGGGGATCATTATATACTTCAAGAATTCGCCGAGGGGACTGATTATGCCCCCAATATTCATGTCGGACATGGTGGGCAGGCAGTTGTGGTGGTATTGGAAAAGACTGAGTTAAAAGAGGGAAAAGTGGGTAATGCCAAAAGTGTCCGGAGAGTGGCGGATGCGGATGTGGCTGAATTAGCCATGAAGGCAGCGCGTGCGGTGGGACTGCGTGGACCATTGGATATTGATATACGCCGCAAGAGCGATGGAACACCGGTGGTGCTGGAAATTAATGCCCGTTTTGGGGCGAACATCCGCCATGCACCTGAAGTATTTGAAGCAGCACTGGCAGGGTATCTTACCAGGTCATGAATATTGTCATCAGCTTATTTAGATTGCTAGGCTTGCTCATAATCATCATGGGCTCGTTGACGCTGATCTATTTCCCATTGGCTTTAATCGCCTCTTATAAAAAGCGCCCTGCACCTGTGTTTAACTCACCAAGGCCACTGGTTTCGATTATTGTGCCAGCCTTTAATGAACAAAAAGTCATTGCCAATTGTGTCGAATCCATCCTGGCTTCCGATTACCGCAATATCGAAATCATTCTGGTGGATGATGGCTCTACCGATAACACGTATATGGTGATGCAGAGATATCAACATCTGCCAAGGGTGATAGCACTTACCAAACCAAATGGCGGAAAAGCCTCCGCGCTGAACCATGGCTACAACCATTCGCATGGGGAAATCCTGATGTTTGTGGACGCAGACGGCATCTTTACTCGCTCCACGATCAAAGAAATGCTGGCGGTTTTCACCAGTGAAAAAGTGGGGGGGGTATGTGGTAATGATGCTCCGGTCAACCTGGACCGCTTGCAAACCCGCTTGATGTGCCTGCAAACCCACGTGGGCACAGGGTTTGTGCGCCGTGCGCTGGCGCAGATCAACTGCTTGCTGATCGTTTCAGGGAACATCGGCGCTTTCAGGCGTTCCGTGTTAGAGAAGACGAATCCATCAGATGGCATCCCAATTCACCAAGGAATTGCTCAGGCTTGGGAGAGCAGAAGCAGCGGACCTTTCCGCAGTGGTTTCATTGGCGAAGACCTGGAACTGACCTGGCGGGTTCATCGGGCTGGATACCAGGTGAAGTTTGCCCCGCAAGCTATCGTCCTGGCAGAAGTGCCATCCACGATAAAAAGCCTGTGGAAGCAACGCGTGCGATGGGCTCGTGGTTTGCTGCAAACTATACGCCTGCACAGGGATATGTTTTTTAATATGAAATATGGCCAATTGGGGCTTTACCTGCCGATAAATTTCTTCAATATGGTCATCATCCCAATCCTGCAGGTGCTCATCCTCACGCTACTTATTATCTTGATCGTGACCGGATACAATCCCCTAACAACAAATTTATTGGGTATAATCATATGGTTTGGACTATTTGGAGTGTTATTCGTTACAATCTTTTCCATTGCTCTGGATAGAGCCTGGAAGGATTTAAAATACCTCTACGTGCTGCCATTGTGGGTCCCTTATTCGCTGATGATGAGCCTGGTTACTTTGTGGGCGATTATATTGGAGCTGAGAGGGACGGAAGCCCAATGGAATAAGCTAGAACGTACGGGTGTAATCTCCCGCAGATCCATCTCGGGAGAAGGCAAAAAGGAGAAGTAGAGTTTTTGAAGAATAAATATTATCGGTGTGTAAGTCTATTGTTTTTACTGGTGCTCATTTCTGCCATATCCATGAATTCCTTCTTGGATCCGACCAATGCTTTGGCAGGCACACTTTCACCCACTTCTGCTGGTAATCAAAATCCCGTCAAAATCCCGGTGGAAACCGATGAACCAACCGCAGCGCCAGGGAATAACAATACTTTTGATGAAATAAGCCCTTCCCATATATACATGCCGATCGTTCAAATCTATATCCCCATCCGGGCAATGCGTCTTGATTATCCCAATTATGCTGATAGCCGTGGGTTAGCTGTGGCATTGGAACAAGAGATGAAAGCTATTGGCGTCAACATGGTGGCATTGGGCGCCGGAAGGGTGGAATGGACCTATTTCAAATGGGCAGGGCACGAAGATTCCTGGTCAAACGATGTCAAGGATACCGGCATAGACTTCCTGTTTGATGATAGTACGCGCTTCAACAGATGGGCGCATACGAATGCCGTGGTGGACGTGTTTGCACCTAATTACATTCTGGAACACTCCGACAAAGCTGCAGTTTCAGTGGATGGCGAACGCAGCCAAAACCTGGTCAGCTTCACTGAGCTGGTGCACGGTGAGTTTGGTCAGAAATTACTGGACATGATTGAATATATCGCCGCAAATTACCCGGTTGATTCAATATCCATCACCGAGTTGTACTATCACCGAGATGGTTATGGTCCGGATGATAAGGCAGCGTATATGGCTTATACTGGAAAAAATGACTGGCCTCGCTATTCAGATGGGACCATTAACACATTTGATTCGTCCATTGGGAACTGGCGCTCTAATGAGCTGGACACCTTTCTCGATGAAGCCGTTTCCTTGGCACACAAGCATGGAAAGCAATTGTTCCTGGATGTGGAGCTCAGCCTTGAAGACTTGAGCTTTATAACCAATGAACATGGGACAAATTACAACCTGGTTCTGGAACACATGGACCGTATCGTAGTGTGGGGCTACTATGGGGTAGACGACTATGCACCAGAATACCTGGAGGAAGTGGCTCGGTTTTTATCTCAGTATAGCCAAACCCGATTGATCCTCTCAGTTGGGCTGTGGAGTGACACAGGTGGGGCGGTTTCTCCGGATAGTTTTCGAACTGCCCTTCAATCCATCCAGGCTGGAGGGATAAAAAACATCTGGATCACCCCCAGTGTATTGATGAGTGATTCACACTGGCTGGTACTTCATGATTTTTGGGGAGGAAATCGATAATAGAGGGTTTATGAACCGGCGTATATTTCTTATTCTCCTTCTTATTATTGGGGTTATTGTATTGATCGGGCTGGTGGCATTTGCTGTGTTACGGCGTCCCAAAGCCACGCCTAACCTCGAACTCACACAATTAGATTCAGTTCACGCAGTGCGAATCGATTACCTGGATATTAACAGCAGCCAGCAAGAAGTGAATAATCTGGAGAGCCAGATGAAGCAGGTTGGGACGAATATGGTCGCATTAAGTGCTGGGCGTGTGGACTGGACCTATTTCCCCTGGAAAGGCCATCCAGACCGCTGGTCAAGCGAGGTCAAACATACCGGGGTAGATTACCTGGCCAGAGACAGTACCCGGTTTAGTGAATGGGCGCATGTTAGTGCGGTCGTCGATATGCTTGCCCCACGTTATTTAAAGAGCCATCCTGAGGAAGCAGCCATATCTTATACGGGTGTCGCCAGCAACAACCTGGTGAGCACGATGGATCTGGTTGAAGGTGATTTCGGTAAAGATGCTTTGGATATGATCGAATTTATCGCCGCAAACTATCCAGTAAACTCGATCACGATTTCCGAGCTGGTGTATTACGTGGATGGTTTCGGAGATAACGATAAAGCAGCATACATGAATTATTCTGGTAATTCAGATTGGCCACGCACAACCAGTGGTGCGATCGATATTGATGACCCTTCTGTGGGTGAATGGCGTGTGTACGAGATTGGCCGGTTTCTGGAAAAGGCGGCTACAATTGTTCACCAATATAACAAGCTGCTTTTTTTTGAGGCGAATGTTTCCTTGGATACCAATGGAAATGTGGTCGTAAAAAATGGCACCGATCTGGATGCTTTTTTGAAATATGTTGACCGTGTTGTGGTCTGGGGAAATCACGACCTGGATGGCCAGCCTGCCAACGCGATCAGCAGTATTGCCAGCTATTTAAACCAATTCGGAGTGGATAAGGTGATCATGATGATTGGCCTGTGGGATGGTATCTACAGTCCAGATTTTCCGAAAGACCAGATGGTCGCCATCCCGGCAGAGGAATTAAAGATCCTGCTTGATTCCACACAGAATGCCGGGATCCCCAATCATTGGGTATCACCGAGTTTCTTGGTGAGCCAGGAGCATTGGAATGTGCTCGATGAACAATGGGGGAAAAAGCCAGCCTCGCCATAATAGAAATCATTAGGTCAAAAAACCTTCAATAGTCTTGGAGGTTTTTTTTATTTCCAACCAAGCAGGTAGTTTTACAATTGGAATTCGTGTAAAATTAACCTGGTTTCTCAAAAAACCTTTATAGCATCATTGAACACGATTTATTTCTAGAATCGGTATTCCATAATATTCACTCCAATTGAATAATTTGAGGTGTCCATGGAAACTACCCTTCAGCCCGAAATGACCACCAGCCGTAAGACCCGCATGTTGTATACGCTTTCCAGCCTGGGAGTATCGATACCTGTGGAGGCGGTGTCTGGCATCATCATGTTTTACATTGTCGATATCAAAAACCTGCCGGCACCGTGGTTTGCCACATTTTGGGTGTTCTATACCATTTATAACGCCCTGAACAACCCCGTATTGGGATTCCTCTCTGACCGGACGCATTCACGCTGGGGCAGGCGTATCCCCTACATTATTTTTAGTGGCCTGCCGTATGTGGTAACCTTTTCGATGCTGTTCCTGATTCCCTTTGATGGGCGTTATGATCCAACTGCCCTGCTCATTTTCTTTGGGGTTGTTATTATCATATGGGAAGGTCTATATACCGCCCTGGCAACCGGATACTATTCCCTTTTACCGGAGATGTTTCCATCATATCGTGAGCGGACAGATGTAGCCGCCAAGATGAATATTTTTCAAACCGGCGGGCTGATCATTGGAGTAGCCCTGCCTCCCATCCTCTCTCAATGGTTGGGCTGGTCATGGATGGCCATTTTGCTGAGCCTGATTGCTGTGATTGCCATTTACGTTGGTGTCCCTGCCATGTTTGAAAAGAAGAGCTCACAGGAGCGATCTTATATTCCCTTCATATCTGCGGTGAAGGCTACATTTATCAACCGCAGTTTTGTTACTGCTGCCGTTGCCCAGGCAATGCGTTTCTTTGGCACGGGCATCTTGCAAGCGGGTATGATGTTTTATATGAAGTATTGCCTCAAAGTGGATGAGGGTCTCGCCACGGTCATCTTTGGAGTGGCATTTCTGGTCGCAGCTGCCATGCTGTACCCATGGCGGCAAATCATCGCCAACCGCACCGATGCACGCACCACACTTATCCTGGCCAACCTGATTATGATCTTGGCGGTCATCCCGTTGGGGCTCAGTACTTCGCTGGTGACCACGATCATCGCGGCTGTTCTGATTGGGATTGGCCTCTCGGGTTTGATCCTGATTGGGGATGTGATTATTGCCGAGGTCGTTGATGAAGATGAAGTCAAAGTGGGTCAACAACGTGCTGGGATGTACTTCGGCATGTCCAGCTTCATCATCACCCTGAGTGGTATGTTGGTCTCGATTGTCTTCGGCATGTTACTGCCCCGCTTTGGATATGACACGCTCTTGGAAGTCCAGCCTGCAAGTGTTGACCTTGGTTTTCGTATTTTCCTGACCATTCCTCCAATCATTGGTTTCCTGTTGGCGATCCTGGCCTTATACTTTTACCCTTTGCACGGCGAGCGGATGAAAGCAGTGCGTAGAGCGCTTGCGAAGGAGTCTTGATCATGCTACAGATAGGATATTGGCAGGATGTTATCACCCCAACATTAGAGCGGGCGGTATTCCTGGCTGGATTTGGACAAAACCGGCTTGCTCAGACGGTCCATGATGATCTTTCTGTACGGGCATTGACGCTCAAGGATGAAAATACATCGCTGATATTGGTTGCCTTGGATTTGATCGGTTTCATTCGCCCGGATGTCATGCAGGTAACCCGGCGGATCCAGGCGAAAGTCCCCGGGGTGAATGTGATCATCGCTTCCACCCATACCCATCATGCTCCCGACACAATCGGGTTGTGGGGACCTGACGCTAACCATTCGGGTGTGGACAAGGCATATATCGAATTTTTAAAAGAAAAAATCGTCACCACGATCTTGTCCAGCATGGAAAACCTGCAGACTGTCAGTCTGCAGGCAACCAGCGTGCACGTTCGCGGTGTGGCAAAGAATGCCCGCGATCCTGATATCCTGGATGATGAGCTCACCGTAGCCCAATTTTGCCATATTGAAACATTGCTGCCCGTGGTGACCCTGGTCAATTTCCCATGCCACCCCGAGGTGTTATGGGAGTACAACCCGCATATCACGGCCGATTACCCTGGCGTGCTACGACGTGAAGTGGAGAGAATCACCCATGCGCCATGTATTTTCTTCTCCGGGGCGTTGGGTGGTATGATGACCCCGGATGTGGTCGACCATTCCTTTGAAGAGTCAGATCGAATGGGGTTGAAACTTGCACAGGCTGGAATGGAGGCACTGAATATCACCCAAATGGTCGACGCTTCCCCAGCGATTTCCCTGGTAAAGGTGGAAATCACACCAAAGCTGACCAATATTCTGTACAAGCTTGCCTTCAGACGGAAACTGATGCCTGACGTCCGCAACCGGGATGGTCGGATTACAACGGAAGTAAACTTGCTGAAGATAGGCTCACTTTGGCTGATAACCGTGCCAGGGGAGCTGCTCCCTAAACTTGGATTGGTGCTCAAGGACTGCATGCGGAGAGCTGGTGCCGAGGTTGCTGGTGTGATTGGGTTGGCGAATGATGAGCTCGGATATATCCTTCCGATAGAAGATTTCCGTTATCCGCTCAACCCGTTCAAGCCTGGTCGCCATTATGAAGAGACCAATTCCATCGGACGAGAAATTGGGCCCATGGTGGTGGATGCTGTTCAATCCTTGTTGTTCTAAACATTCTACAGAAGGACACTCAGGTAGTAAAAAACTGTAAAGGAAAGGTAGCCTGACCGTGAACCCCAATAACACCCCTGAGGGGGATCGAATTTATGACCTGTACACCGGGGTATACAAGCCGCAGATCATCAGGATCGCCCTGGCATTGGATGTGTTTTATCCATTGGACATTGGACCCAAGAGCGTTGAGCAGATTGCGCAGGCATGCAAGTGCGAGGTAGTAGGGATCCATTACCTGCTTGATTATTTAACCAGTATAAATATCCTCGAAAAGCAAGCGGAGTCGTATACTTTGTCCTCGGAAGCAGCCACCTTTCTGGTACGTGGTAAAAAGGCGTATACGGGGGATTTGATCATGGATTTCGTGGGTCCGGCCCCATGGGAAAGCCTACGAGAAACCATTCGGAGTGGCCAGCCGCGCTCCTTTGATATGGAAATCCACTTTGCCCAGGATGCCTGGATCGAGAGTTATCGCGCCAGCCGGATTCCCAGCAGCCTCGAGATGTGGTCCAACGCCGGCATCTTACCAGAGAGCTCCACGCGGCTGCGGATATTGGATATTGCCTGTGGTTGCGCAATCAAGAGCATGGTGCTGGCACGGAATTCCCCCAACGTGGAGTTGACCTGTTTGGATACCTCCCTGGTGTTAGAAGTGGCTCGTGACCTGGCAGAACGTTGGGGAATCATATCCCAGGTGTGTTTTATGCCTGATGATCTGTTGACAGCCGATTTAGGTGCAACACAATACGAAGCCTGTTTGATCGGCCAGATTACACACTATCTTACCCAGCAGCAAAACCATGAACTTTTCAGGCGTGTATATCAGGCGCTTGTTTCTGGAGGAGTATTGATTCTGGATGTGCCCATGGCAGCTGCCGAGCTTAAAGAAGAGAGCAGCTTTCTTTCATTGTTATTATGGGCAAACTCAGGGGGCAGAACTTATTCTTTCAAGGAATATCGTTCCTGGTTACTTTCTACGGGGTTTGGAACTGTTTACCAATTAAGCGAGCGTCAATTATCGGCTATTCGGTAAGAAAATTTTACTGTCTGTAACGGCTCCTGTTGATCCCAATAAATAAAAAACTCCCGATATTGTCTCCCGGGAGTGGTTTTGGACAATAATTAAGATCGACTACTTCCCGTACTGCGTTGCCAGGTAGTCCACTACCAGGGTCTCTTCGGCTGCACTTAGGTTCGCGCCTCTGGCAATCATCATGTCAACGACCGATTTCCATTCTGCAGCACTGAGTCGTTGGCTCTCAGCACGGGAAAGGGTGTGGCAGACGGTGCAACGTTCCTGTAGCAGAGTACCACCATCCTGGGTGTTACTTGCAGGAGCCACGGTGGTGCTGGATGAGCTGGAGGAGCACGCTGTAACGAGGAACATCACTGCGAATATCGATAATAATATGACGGACGTTTTTGTTTTCATTGTATTCTCCAAATTTAATTTAGGATAATATATCATATTTAAATAAAAGGACTTGGATTATTATTCTTGCTTAAATGTGGTCAGACATTAGCAATTTTTATCCAATTTTCGGTATGATTCGGGGAGGTTTATGCTATACTCTTATCAGGCTCCTTAGTTTTTAGTAGGTCATCAAACACGGATTTTAAAATCACAAGTTATTGGTACAACTGAATATACCTTATCGGCCTTTGCATCACGTTAAGTCAGATTAACGTACCGAATTTGCATACAGAAATGAAAGCCAGGATGGATGAAACCCAAGGTTACTTTTTGATCCCGGGAGTATTTTCTTATAAGCTAAACACAAGGATTTAATATCAAAGAAAGGAACGAAAACATGCCAGCGATATTGGAAGTAGACAATCTTGTCAAGAAATATGGTGATTTTGAAGCGGTCAAAGGCATCAGCTTTTCTGTCGAGGAAGGCGAAGTATTTGGATTGTTGGGTCCAAACGGGGCAGGAAAAACGCAGACGATTTCAATGCTAACCGGTGTTATTCCCCCCACTTCAGGAACCGCACGGATTGGGGGGTATGATATCCACAAGGACCAGTCTCAGGTTAAAAAAATCACCGGCCTGGTACCTCAGGACCTGGCACTGTATCCGACGCTGAGCGCTCGAACCAACCTGAACTTCTTCGGACGCATCTATGGTCTCCACGGCAAGCAATTAAAGGAGCGTGTGGATGACGTCTTGAGGGTGGTCTCCCTCACCGATCGCGCCGATGGCGTGGTGGATAAATTTTCTGGGGGGATGAAGCGCAGGGTGAATATCGCTGCCGGGCTGGTTCACCAGCCGCGCCTGCTTTTCCTGGATGAGCCTACCGTCGGAGTTGACCCGCAGAGCCGCAACCATATCTTCGAGAGTGTGCAAAGGCTCAACCGTGAGCGTGGCATGAGTGTGGTCTACACCAGCCATTACATGGAAGAAGTGGAAACCCTGTGCAACCGGGCTGCCATCGTTGATTCTGGCCGAATCATTGCCCTGGATACGATCAAGAATCTCATCGCGCTTTTAGGAGGGGGCGTGGTCTATGTTGGTGTTAAACAGGTGGATGATGCCATCTTGGCAGAGCTTTCTGCACTGCCGGCAGTTAAGGAAGCTATACTGGTGCCCCAGCCTCCTGCTCCTCCAGCGCCCGAGGGCAAAGAACACACCACAGAGGTCAAACCCGTGACTGCCACCCCGGTGATCAAGATTGTGGCTAAGAACAACCAGCAAGCGGTGGTAAATGTATTGGGCTATCTGAACGAACACGATATCGTCATCACCTCACTGGAGATCATGCAACCGAACCTGGAGAGTGTCTTCCTGCATCTGACTGGGAAGAAATTGAGGGAGTGAGCCGAGATGAAAACGATAAGCATTGCGCTCAAAGATCTGCAGATCTTATTTAAAGACCGTGGCGCGCTGTTCCAGCTGTTCATCCTGCCCCTTTTATTCATTATGGTATTCACCGGTGCATTGGGTGCCATTGGCAGTAGTGGGAAGAGTGAAGTAGTGACACTACCCACTCTCGGAGTAGTGAGCCTGGATTACGGCGAGGCTGCTGCGTTTTTATTAAGCAAGATAAAAGAGGATGGTAGCTTTTTAGTTCAATCCCTTTCTGCGACAGACGTCCAATCACAATTGGATGAAAACAAAGTGGTAGCTGTTCTGACGATCCCCCTCGGCTTTACGGAGGGTATCCAGCAAAGCACACCAGTGACATTGGTGATCGCCCCTGGAAAGAATTCCGATCCACAAATTGTGGAGGCTGCCCGGTTGGTGATCGAGAGTATCGCCGCGGATATGACCCTGGAGAGCCAGATTATTTCCAGCCTAAAACAGATGGGTGACATGCAGGCCACGGCGCCTGAACAGTACCAGGTTTTCTCCACCGAGCGGGTGTTGGCACAGGCACGCAGCCAGTTTGTAACTGCCCAGGCTCGGCCTTTGATCAATATTGTGCAGACTGTCCCACAGCAGGCGGAACAGCAAGCAGTAACCCCAGACCTGAGCCTTTCAGCCGTCCCAGGCTTCACCGTCCTGTTCGTCTTCCTGGCTGGCCAAACCACGGCACGCTCCATCTATGAAGAGAAGAAGATCGGTTCATTCCGGCGGTTGGTGGCTGCACCGATCAACAAGGCTCAGCTATTGCTCGGAAAGATCCTGCCCAACTTCGTCATAGCGCTGATCCAGATTGCGGTCATCTTCGCCTTTGGGGCCTTTGGCTTACGGCTGCTTGGAATGACTCCTCTTCCCATCGAGAAAGCTCCCGTTGGGGCACTCCTGGTGGCCATATTACTGGCCCTTTGTTCCAGTGCGTTTGGGATTCTCATTGCCTCAATTGCGAAAACAGAAAACCAGATTGCTGGGTTAAGTACGCTGCTTCTCTGGGGCATGGGTCTGCTGGGTGGCAGCCTCGTGCCACTTTTTATCCTGGAACGTTTTATTGGTCCCCTGGCCATGATTGTGCCTCATTACTGGGCGAACAAAGCCCTGGACGACCTGCTGATCCGTGGGCTTGGTCTGGCTGATATTTGGCTCAGCCTGGTCATGCTGGGTGTTTTCACCCTGATCTTCTTCGCCATCGGCCTGTGGCGTTTTGATTTTGAACGCTGACCCTACCAGGAGAATGAATATGAACGCAATCTATTACACACTAGCGGTAACCTGGAAGGAAATCCAGGTGATATCCAGAGAGCGCGCCTGGTTGGTGATTCTGTTCCTGCTGCCTTTACTGATTGGAGGTTTCATGGGAGCCGGCAACCTGGCTGCGAACCGACCTGACGCAAACGTGATCCTGCTGAAGGTGGGCCTGGTGAACCAGGACAGCAACACTTTTGGGATGGAGATGGCCAGGACGCTCCACACCATCGAGCAACTGCAGGTCAGCGACTTTAGTAATGTATCAGAGGCCGAGCAACAGGTGGCTAAAGGTGATCTTAATGCGGTGATCATCATCCCCGCTGATTTCAGCCAGAAAATTAACCAATATACCCCTACGAAGGTGGAAGTAATCGTTGACCCAGCAGAACCTGAAGCAGCCAATATTGTCACCGGGATTATGAAACAGATGGCAGCGGAATTTGCTATCTGGGGGGAGGTGCAATATGGCGTGCGCACCATTTTTGAGGAAGCCGGCATTCTTTCAGCTGCCAGTCCGCAGGAAGTGCGTGCCATTGAAGCCCAAAACCTGGGCGCGGTGATGACCCGCATCAACGAAATGAGAACCAACCCGGTCATCGCCGTTTCGGTGGAGAATCCCACAGGGGTTGATCGAGGCCAGGCAATTCAAACCTTCTTCGCCTACCTGTTCCCAGGAATGACGGTGATGTTCATTTACTTCATCATCGCCATGTCCAGCACAGCCTTGTTGAACGAGCGTGAGACCGGCACCTTGCGTCGTCTGCTGACCGCCACCATCCCGCGGGGTGCGATCCTGGCTGGTAAGATGTTGGCCTATATGCTGTTGGCCTGCCTGCAGGTGGTGGTGATGTTCACCGTTGCCAGGCTGGTTTTTGGCACCCCTCTGGGGAGATCCCCACTTGGGCTGGTTGTACTTACACTTGTGGTTGCGTTTAACGCCACTGCCTTGGGGATGATGGTTGCAGCTTTGGTTAAGACGGAAAAGCAAGCCGCGAACATAGGCTTGTTGATGGCATTTGTCCTGGCAGGATTGGGTGGCGCCATGGCCATGACTCCGACTCCTTTATCCCGGACTGCTGGTTTAATGGGGACGATTGCCAAATTCATCCCACACAGCTATGCGGTGGAAGGTTATTATAGGATCATGGCCGAAAATGGCGGCTTTATCCAGGTCTTACCGCAAGTTGGCATCCTGCTGGGGATGGGAGTCATATTCTTCGTGATCGCCCTCTGGCGCTTTAAATTTGAAGCGTAAGAATCGCCTGGCAGTGCGTGATGATGATTCACGCGTAAAATCTCTCTAAAGTGATATTGATCCCTGCCCCAAAAAGCAGGGATCTATTTTTATTTCTTCATAAATGCGGGTCGCAAACCAAGATAATCACCCAGGACAGCAAACCCAATCAGGGTTGCGACGAACTCCACTGAGATGAAAATAATCGTCGTCAGCAGTCCCACACTCAAGCTGGGCGGTAATCCTTCCTGTAGCTGCACCAAGACGAGCAGCACTCCGACCAATAGGCCCAGCATGGATGCGAACCGCCATGGATACTGGCTTGGGTCAACCCATGCTGCATGCTTGAACAGCGTGTCGCTTTCAAAGCGATCAATCCAGGCGACAAACCTGGCTGGGAGAAACTTTCCTGCTTTCACTACCGGTATACGCACCAGGCTCCACAGGTCATCAATGGCATCGGCAGGGGTCAGATTTTGGGGAGGTTTTGGTGCCGTTTGGTGATGGAAAGCAAACCATAACGCTGCCCCACATATCATGATGAGCAGCATCATCAACCCTAGTTCAAGGCGTAGAAAATTCACCCAATACGAACCTGGTATGGGCACGATAATCTCCGCAACAATATCCGTACATAATGTGATAAAAATGCTCGCCAGCACCAGGATATTTCCATGCAGGATCAACCGAGCTTTCGTTTTCTGTACGGGATCGTCCCGCCAGCGCA
>WSSedA1B3DRAFT_1000216_pt1 | contig 16471 bp, 19 predicted proteins | sample WetSurSiteA1Bulk_FD_9468 | JGI IMG/M metagenome (IMG submission 9468)
CTCGTGGGGGAGATAAGGAAGTCACACTACCAGGCTGCATGCTCAACAGGAATGGTATACCTGTAACTGCGGCTTCCGATATGATACCAACGCTTTTTTAGTGCGTTATCATCGTTCTGAGCACTGGCACAAGGGGGTTGCAGCCAGTGTTGCTCTCTCATCGTAACAATCCTTTGTAGTGCATATTATTTGCAAAAAAACTTCTGACCTCTCCTGTCTCCCCATTACGGCGCGGTATTCCGGCAGGCCGGACAGTTCAGCGCATAGTCACGTATTCCCTCGTTCCACGGGGTAAACCCAATACAGACTTTCGGTTTTGTATCATGAATTTTACAATACACTTTTCCATCATCCGCCCTCAAAAAAAACGGGCAGTAGGTTAATACTCTGCCATCCAAATCCACCCAGTAGTCAATACGGGTAATGTCGGCAAGATCCCTTGGGGAAATATCCCTGCCATTGCACCGTTTTTTGCCGGTGAGCGTTATGGAAACGTGCTGCAGGATATCCTGCCTGTCTGCCTGCATCCAGAGTATGATATCTTCTATAACGCCCTTCTGGCCCCATCCCCACTTCTCACAGCAGCGGCCGCATTGAGTACAGGACTGGTCGGAAGACATGAGTATACTCCGGTTACTCAATTGGATGTACTCCTTGTTAGTCATTATTTTTTTTAACGCTGATTGTTGTGATCATGCTGTGCTGAAAAAAATGAATGTCGTGTAAAAACAGTTTATCCAATTCTCAGGACACCCCAATGTCTTCTCTCTAAAATGCAAAACCTCCGAAATCCCGGATTTTTTGTTGTCCTTATTCCTGAATATCGGAACAGAAGGGAAATGAAGAAGAAAACCTCTGGCATGCTATGCCTTATGTGCTTCAATGGTCATTTAGTATAGAGATTTAAGAAAACGTTCATGAGGTACCCGATGAATCACGTTTACCTTTTTGGCCACCGTCAGCCGGATACGGACAGCATTGCAAGTGTCATAGGGTACGCGGATTTTAAAAACCGGTCCGAACCAGGCAGGTACATTCCGGCCCGCTGCGGTGAACTGAATCCGGAATCACGGTATATGCTGAACGGTTCAACCTCCCCGAACCCGTTCTGATATCTTCAGTAAAACCCAGGCTTTCGGACATTAGCTATAAACCGGTCTTTTCGCTTCCGCAGGATGTCCCTGCCGTTGATGTGGCAACCCTGATGGCAAAGGAAGGGATCCGGAACGTTGTCATCACCGATTATACAGGGAAACCGGTCGGAATGGTTGGTGAACATGCCCTTGCCGGCTCATATATCCAGAAGATTCATCTTGCCGAGCTGGCTGTTACTCCGCTTCCGGTCGAATCCCTTGCCCGGATTTTGAAGGCGACCATCATCGTACCAGCCCGGCAGATTCTCAAAGGCCGGGTGTATATCGCAATCGATGCCCTTGATGTCACGCTTGGCAAGATGACCGCAAAAGACATCGTTATTGTTGGCGATAACGAACCAACCCAGCTCGCGCTCGTCTCCGCGGGAATTGCCTGCCTGATTATTGCACAAGGGGCCCCGGTCGGGGAACGTGTTGCTACAGCTGCTGCAGGACGTGGGGTATGTATCCTCTCAACTGCACTCGATGCCTTCGGGGTTGGCAAAATGATCACCCTCTCCCTGCCAGCCCGGGAAGTGATGGAGGTCAATGTTCCGGTCCTCCTGTTTACCGATACAATTATTTACGCCCGGCAGGTTGTCTCTGCTTCAGAATTCCGGGCTGCGTGTGTTGTCGAACCTGACGGGACACTTGCCGGGATCCTGACACGGACAACCCTTCTTGAGGATGTGCGGAGATCGGTGATTCTCCTTGACCACAACGAAGCTTCTCAGGCAGTTGATGGGATTGAAGAAGCAGATATTGTCGAGATCATCGACCACCACCGCCTTGGAGCAATAACCACGTTAAAACCGATACGGTTCTTCAATGACCCGGTCGGGGCGACATCAACTATCATAGCCATGAAATTCATGGAATCAGGGCTGACGCCTTCCCCTCAAATTGCAGGTGCCCTTCTCGCCGGTATCCTGTCTGATACTCTTTCCCTGCGGATGTCAACAACAACGCATCGTGATAGTCAAGCGGTAAAGTACCTTGCCTCTGTTGCCGGTGTTGATCCAGACCAGCTTGGTATCGCCCTTCTCGAACAGGGAATGGATCTTTCAGGAACTCCCCTGGAAGTAATCCTTGCCCGTGACACCAAGGAATATATCCTTTCTACAAAAAAAGTTGTGATTTCTCAGGTGATGGTACCGTCATTTTCCTGGAACAAGGAGCGCGACGAGGCAATCAGTGCAGAGCTTGCACACATGAGAACTGCATCCGGTTCAGATATAGTGCTGGTGCTCTTTACCAATGTGCTGGAAAAGTCGAGTGATCTTTACGGCATCGCTGATCCTGATCTTATAGAGGAAATCTTTGGAGAAGACCTGCCGGTCAGGCTTGAGGGAGTCATGTCGCGGAAACTGGATTTCCTCCCCTGGCTTGGCGCCCGGCTTCGCGGGAATACCCGTTCCTGACCGTGACACCACACTTTTGGAGTGCGGTAAGGTAATTAAGGAAATCGCGGTTACTGTGTTGTTGTGCTCTCGCTGAATTCTGATCAGGTCGGGCTCGACCGGGCTCTACGATAAAAGCAGAATTGAAAACGGGTGAGGAATATCGTGTTGCTTTCGTTTTTTTTTGATTTTAGTATGAATCGCAGTAAAAAATTCAGGGTTAATGACCTTTCCGGCGTTCGGCAAAGGAGATTTCACTGCTTTTTTTCTCGCCTTGTATATCCTTTGGAGACTCATCCAAAGAGCGATCCTCCTCCGGGATGACATCAATACGGATGTCATCTTTTGAATCTGATGGTGTATCTGACGATGGATGCCTTTTTCCGGTATATGCATACCTGCTATGCGTCACTTTGGATCCATCACGGGAAGCAACATCAGTACCCCGATCCGTACTCTCCTTTTCCCCCTCCCGCCATTCAGTAAATATCAGGAACTGCAGGAAGGCTTCCGGTTCTCGGAAAACGGAGGCATCGATCCCTTCAAATACAAGAGTGCGATCCACCGTCCCGAACCACCCGTCTTTTCTTGCCGTAATAGCGTCGTTACTGCCTTCGAAAATATAGACACGCTCAATCTCGCCATGACGCCCCCATGCTGTTTCTGCAATCCCGTTGCGTTCGAAGGTGAATATCTTTCCAACAGCCCCGTATTGTCCACCCTCCCGGACAGCGATCTGCTCACCACCGTTTTCATACCGGAATGTCCGGGGAGACTGCCCAAACGAAAAGGTCTCTTCAAGCATTCCGTAGGGATCGAAAACGAACCTCCTGAGTATCTTTTCACGGTGAAGGGGATCGCGTTCCGTCATCATGTCGGATGCGGGATCGAAGATATAGAGTCTTTGCAGGTTTTTCCTGGTATCCAGAACGTGAACACCCTCCCGCCCGTACTGGTAGAACCTGGTGACGGGTCCCTGCCGTGTTCCTGCATGTTCAGTGATGACTGCATCTGCCATTACAACCAATTCCTGAAATCTGCTGATTTTTTAACGGTTTTTCCTCCAATCAAGAAATACTTTCTTCTCCACACTAATACTGAACAACCCGGAACAGGGCCTTGTAGCGACAGGGTACCACGGCTGTAAAAAACACACAAGTTCAGGAAATGAGTTTCCTGCACTTCCGGTTATACCATCCAAACCATCTTCAAAAAAAAGTTTCAATAAATTGAACGTTCCGGAATTATTGCGATTTTGGCAAGGGAGTAAAATCACGCCAGAGCGATAAGAATTTTATCTCCTTGAACCAGGACAGGGTATTGTTTCAGGGATTTTGGTGGCTGTTGTCGTGAAGCAAAGGTGAGCCTGATACCAGTCAGGTCTGTCCACCGGATGACATGCCCGTCCTGCAGGTCAAACTGTGAGTGGTGCATCGGGCAGGTAAGTGTAGTACCATGGAGGGTCCCTTCTGACAGGTCTCCTTCAAGGTGCGGGCAGAGTGCATCGACTGCATAATACCGTCCTTGTACCCTGGCTACCAGGATCGCGTGACCCNGAACCACGACTTTTTTCATAGTTCCTTCACGGAGTTCGCCAACGCTGATCGCTTCGGAATATTCGCTCACAGGTTCTCCTCTCTTTTTAGAGGGAATAGACCTTTTCAACTACATAACAATTCCTGCACTGACCGATGAACCCTGTCAGAACCGTGGTGTGGTTCACACTCTTCAGTCATCAGATCGGGAAGGGGGGTTGAAGGGAACGGGAAATGATCCGGAGAACTCCCATGAAAAGAGTTTGGGATACTACCTCATGCATGGTTAGCAGGGGTAGTCATAGCGCGTAACAACTACGCTGTACTTCAGGCTTTAACAACCCTGATATTCACGTTATACGCAGTCTCGTTGCCATTGGCCGGCTCCCATGAACGCTTGTAAACAGCAGAGAATTTCTGGTCTCCCAAATCCTTTGCGATGATGATCCAGGTACGGGTCCCACCAACGCCGACCATGCCGGAGGGTGCGTCGTTCTGACGATAATCAGAGGACTGGAGTTCAAGGCCCGGTGACAGGGTTGCATTCCACATGAACCCGGTAGTGGGATTTTCTGCCAGCACAACCGCAAACCGGGTGTTCTGGGTAATGTTTTCGGTTTTTCCGTTATCTGCTTCTGTTAACGTGAACATCTTCTTTCCTTCGGCAGTCGGTGTCACGGATATCCCGGGTTTACAACCCTCGTTGCGGAAGAGCGCCCACTCTTCGCATGAAGTCCCGTTCTTAAAAGTACACATGCCGTACTCATTACCGGAAGTATCTTTTTTAATTTCAAGTGTGCCCCCGGCCTGGCCGCAATACACGGATGCCGGATTCGGCATTCCTATGACGGTCTGTGTGGGGGCAGGAGTGTTCGTGCCGGGAGGGGTAACCGCCTGCTGGGTGCAACCGCAGGCCAGTATCACCAGTACCACCATGATCCCCAGTCCGATACTCACAAATCTGAATTGTCCCTGATTCCTCGATGATTTCATGATTACCCATTATGATCCCGTATTTTAATAAAAATACCTTTTACTGCGAAAATTATTGCAGTTATGGTTCCTTCCAGATACCAGTACCGAACACGGGAGTGCGCGGAAACGCACCTTCAACGAGATGAAATCGTGAGGGAGGGAATCCAATAAGTGTCTTTCCATGAGCGGTGGGCTTTTTTTTAACCTGTATACCGGGAAAAGTATCTATGAAAAGAAGAACAAAAGAAAATTACCATGGCGAAAAAAATGAAATGCGAGTACTGTGAAAAGGACGCCATAGGATACCAGGCATTCGGGTGTTGTTTTGCCTATGTATGTCCTGACCATGCCGATAATTTCGTTCTTGCCCTCAGGCCCGGGGAAAAACAAAGTTCCGGTGAATGTTACTTTGAACGGTTTAATCTCCCGGAATAAGATAATCCCGCTATGAGAGTATCTCGGCATTGATCCACAAAAAGGAGTGAAGGTTTTCCGGATATTTTTGTTCTGTGGATGACCCCTTCAGAGATTATGCACGGGTGCACAACGGTTTCCTGCATAGGACATAACAGGACCTGGCAGATCAATGTCCAGTACCTCTTTTAAGACCTCTTCAATGGTCTCTACGGTTACAAAGGTAAGTTCATTCCTGACATCTTCGGGAACATCGTCAAGGTCTCTCTTATTCTCTTTTGGCAGAATTACCTTTTTTATGCCTGCCCGGTGTGCGGCAAGGACTTTTTCCTTTATGCCGCCGACCGGCAGTACAGCACCGCTCAGGGTAATCTCACCGGTCATGGCTGTTTTTGGATCGACAGTTTTACCCGTAATTAATGATGTCAGGGCAGTAAAGAGTGTCACCCCCGCAGACGGACCATCCTTTGGTGTAGCACCGGAGGGCACATGGATATGAACATCGCTTGCAATAAAATCAAAACTATTGGCTGAGTGTGCAAGCCGTGACCTGATAAGACTCAGGGAAATCTTTGCCGATTCCTTCATGACATCGCCGAGTTGGCCCGTCAGGGTAAGCTTTCCGGTCCCCGGCATGAACGTACATTCAATGAAGAGAATGTCACCTCCGACAGGGGTCCATGCAAGACCGGTGACTACACCAGGCACCTGTTCTTTCCTTACTTCTTCCTGCCGGATCACCTCTTTACCCAGGATCCCGTTGAGCATATCTGCTTTCACGACGTACGGCAGATCTGTGTACCCTGACACAATCTTTTCGGACACGAACCGGGCAATACTGTCAAGCTGTTTTTTCAGCCACCTGACACCCGCTTCCCGGGTATATTTTTCAATGATCACCTTGAGGGCTTCATCTTCAATGATGAGTTTATCTGCATCAAGACCATGTTCTCCCAGCGTCTTTGGCAGCAGGTGGTCTTTTGCTATGGCAAATTTCTCATTTTTCGTGTAGCCCGAGATCTCGATATGCTCCATCCGGTCAAGAAGCGGGGCCGGGATTGTTGCAAGGGTGTTGGCAGTTGCGATGAACAATACATCCGACAGGTCATAGGGAACCTCCAGATAGTGATCCGAGAAGGTGTTGTTCTGCTCCGGGTCGAGAACTTCGAGCAGGGCGCTTGCCGGATCACCTGCGTACGAGACTGCAAGCTTGTCGATTTCATCGAGTATGAAAACGGGATTTTTCGTTTCTGCCCGCTTTATTCCCTGAATAATTCTTCCCGGCAGAGCACCGACATAGGTCCTCCGGTGCCCCCGGATTTCTGCTTCATCCCGGACACCGCCAAGGCTGATCCGCACATATTTCCGTCCAAGGGCATCGGCAATGCTCTTCCCAAGGCTCGTTTTACCGGTGCCGGGCGGACCTGAAAGGAGCAGGATAGAGCCCTGTTTTTCCTGTTTTAATTTCATAACCGCGAGGTGCTGGATGATCCGTTCCTTGACCTTTTCAAGCCCGTTATGATTACTCTCAAGCACATGGCGGGCTTCGGCGATATCGATACTCTTTTTCTCTTCTGTCACCCAGGGAAGATCGAGCATGAGATCAAGGTAATTTCTGATCACCGAACTTTCATGATTCTGGCTGCCCCCGGTTTCAAGTTTCTTGAGCTCGGAGAGTGCTTTTTTTCGTACCTCATCCGGCATCTTTGCTGCTTCAATTCTTTCCCGGTATCCAGCGTCTCCGGAACCAGAACCATCACTTTCGTGGAGTTCTTCCTGAATAACTTTGAGTTGTTCCCGCAGCATTGCCTCCCGGTTTGACTTGTTAACCTTGTCGGACACTTTTCTTGCCATCTCTATCCGGAAGGTTATATTCTCTTTTGCCCGTATCAAAATCTCAAGGAATGTAATATATCGCTGCCGGACCGAGACAATTTCAAGGAGTGCCTGCTTTTCAGCAAGACTGGATGGCAGGAAAGGCATGACGAAACCCATAATCTGGTCGACAGAGTCCATCCGGTCAATGGGTTTGGTGAACTGCTCGGAGCCCTGGAAGCGGTTGCTGATTTCATGGATGGTGCTTTTTATATCCGCAATAATACGGGCCTGAAGATCCTCTTCGAGATCCTGCAGATCCGGGACTGGCTCGTATACTGCATAGAACTGCCCGTCTTTTTCGGAGAGCGAGACTGCTTTTACCCTCTGCACGACCTGCGCACAGATCAGGTACCCGTCATCCGCGGGTTGGACGTGTGAAATCCGAAACAGATTTCCGGTTTTATACAACGATTCGCTGGTTACCTCAAAAGACCGCGTACCGCTTTTCACGGTCAGGCCGACTGCATATGCTGATTCAGGATTTTCGATGCCAGCCAGCAGAAGATCTCCGGTAGCCCGGTCGACCTGGAATTTTGACCGGCTGTTCGGATAGACAACGATTTCAAATAATGGTATGACAATTTTTTCCTGGTTATCATCAGTTTGTTCTGATTCCATGATTTCCTCAATAATGTAGTTTGAAATTACCTGACTTTCTGGAGGATCCCAATCAGGAGATCCATCTCGTGTTCATCCATCGACTGCAGCATCTGTTCGATCACCCTGTGCAGGGCATAACGTTCGGCTTGTGCAATTTTCTTTCCTTTGTCAGTCAGGCGAATGTACACGATCCTCCCGTCATCGGGACACTGTTCACGGTACACGCACTCCATCCGGACAAATTTGTTGATCATTTCGGTGATCGTGGGTTTTGAGTTCCTTGTGATCTCAGCTAACCTGCTGAAGGTGACTTCACCCTGTTCATCGATGGTTTTCAGATAAGCGATCTGTCTGACCGTCAATTCCGATAACCCGCATTCGGAGAAGACAGAGCAGGAGCATTCGTTTTTGATCCGGATCAGGTTTTCAAAGACTTCGCACAGATACTCCTCTCTGTCGCTCATACTCCGATCTTTCGTTAGTTAGGTTTTACCTAATTATAAACATTCTGATTGAGGCATCACCTTCTAGGAATAATGCAGGTGAAAAAGAGAATTCATTCAAAAGGTAACCTTCTGTGTTTTGTGATTTTCATTGGGATCAGAGAAAATTTTCACATCATAGACCGTTCTCTTCGAGGAACCATTAAACACTTCCTTCAACAAACCATATGCCGGAGAGAGAACAAATGGAAAAGATCACGCTCGGCCCGATGCCGTTCATGAGTGTTATGCCGACCCTGCTTGTCGGCGCAAACGTCAGAGGAAAACCAAACTATATGACCGCTGCGTGGGCTACTGTTGCCTGTATGGCACCGGCGATGGTCTGCGTTGCGATCAACAAGATGCGCTACACTGCAAAAGGGATCGAGGAGAACAAGACCTTCAGTCTGAACGTCCCTTCCGCAAACCAGGTAGTTGAGACCGATTATTGCGGTCTTGTTTCCGGTGCGCAGGAAAACAAGTCAAAGGTCTTCCGGTCGTTTTACGGAAAACTTAAAAATGCTCCCCTTGCGGAAGAGTGTCCGATAAACATGGAGTGCAGACTCTTTAAATCGGTTGACTGCGGGAGCCACCTGCTGTATATTGGTGAGGTTGTAGAGATCCATGCCGACACAGCATGCGTGACAGACGGGAAGCCGGATATTACGAAGATCAACCCCATCGTGTATGCCCAGTTAACATATTTCGACGTTGGAAAACAGGTTGACCGGGCATTTTCGGCCGGGAAGAAATACACGAAGTAATAATTCCGTGACATTTCAGGGAATGTTCTTTTTAAGATTATCAAAACACTAAAAACGTGTCTTTGAAGGGGAAAAAAATGGATGAGCTGACACCAGAAGACGAACCCTGCGAGCAGTGCGGACTCTGCTGCCGGATCTTCGGGCCCGGTATCACACCAACCATAGCGAATGTGTATATCTGGATGGAACAGGAGCGGACTGATATCCTGCGCTGGTTTGTCGCGTTCATGGAAAACAGCCCGCCATTACAGTGTACCGATCTCATACCTGAAGATCTCGGGAATATTGTGTCTGTTGAGATGCGTTACCCGGATACGGGAGAGTACGTCACAGTCTGCCCGTTCCTGCGCCGCGTTTCAAAAGAGCGGTATCTTTGCGGTATCCATCAGGTAAAACCCGACATGTGCTGCACTTACCAGCCGTGGATCTGGGGAGAGACCTACTTCAACCGGTGCAAGGCTTTGGTCAAAACAGACCGGAACCGCAGATGTCCGCTCTGATCCGGAAGCATCCTTTCAATGACCTGAGGCTGCCGCTATGGAATAACCCTGATCATTCCCGCTATCACAGGAATCGTTCCCTTCACTCGGAACCCCCCGGCTTTTTCTCCCCACATATCCTAACAAACCTAAAGGATGTCCGGTATCGAATATCGCACAACAGATATCAAAGAAATTGACCTCATCCGCCCTCTCTGGATTCAGCTCAACGATTATATACACGGTAAGGCAGGGACATTCCGGAGCCATTACGAGCAGATGTCGTTTGATGAAAGAAAGGCGTACTTCGCAAAAGTCGCGGCGGCCGGTACCCTGCGACTTGACCTTTCCTTTGATCCACAGGCCGGAGGTAAGTACATCGGATACTGTGTGAGTTCACTCTCGCAGGAAAAGACAGGCGAGATCGAATCTATCTTTGTCGACGAGAAGTACCGCTCGCAAAATATCGGTTCGGCTCTTGTGATACGGGCGCTCGCATGGTTTGATGAAAAGGGTTCGGTCAGGAACCGGGTCGCTGCAAGTGCCGGAAATGACGGGGTATGGGACTTCTATAAAAAATTCGGGTTTTATCCACGGATGATGGTGCTTGAGCAGAAGAAAGAGTGAGATACATAGCAATTCCGACAAAAACGTAATTCCGGATTGTTCATTCGGACACACCATTTTTAAGCACGTGTTTTTAGGAATTTTCCCAAAGATAGCGGAAGGTTAAAAAAATTCCCAGGATACTATGGATGCCTGATTGTCCCCGGAGAAAGGCGGAGAGTCAAAAAAAATTAAATTTCCAGGAAACTGTCCGGTAACAGGCTCGTGGCAAGCATCACGGTGTTAATAGCACGATGCCCGGTCCAGGTGACGGACTCACGGTTTTTCTTCTCCAGCCAGAACTGTTCGATGTTCTCTCTCAGGGGCACAAAGTCTGCAAGGTCCTCTACCAGATCATGAAGGGTACCTGTGCGATCAGACTGGTGCGGGTTTTTCCCGAACCATTCCGGCATTTTTTCCACTCCTGCAAGACCGATAGAGAGACCAAGCTCACGGAACGCAAGACGGTGCCGTGCCAGGAGATCCAGCGAACCATTTCGTCTGAATGATTCCAGGCCTGCTAACGCCGACACAAGAAGATTTTCCAGCAATTCCATATTTTGTGGACCTCCGCCGCTCATAATGCGGATGATTCGTGCAGCGTCATAAAGGAGGCCGCCCGTGCCGAGAGGGTCATCTGTGGCCAGCTGCAAACCCCGTCCAATTCCGGCCATATCAGAAATTTCCTCAACGAGAACTATCTGGTTCGGCTCACCTGTATCCCCGCCTGCTGCCAGCTGAAGTTCATAATAGGTCACAAGACCATCAACAGGATCATGCTGTCCCATCGAGGAAACAAGAGGACGGGTGAGATCGATGCTCATCTTCCAGTACATCCTTTTTTTTCCACCCGCTTGTGCAAGGTAGGTGAACCGGGCATGAGCAGTTCGTGCAAGCTCGATCGCCCAGGAACGATATTCACGATGAGTGGTGACCCTGCTGAGTCGGTTCAGGGCATGCATCCATTTCGTGAGGTAATGGTAATACTGCCCGTCCCGGTCCCATTCCTGCTGTTCATTGAAGGCTGCGTGGATGTCACGTTCAGGCAGGGGTTTTCCGATCCTCAGGCCGCCAAGTGTCGGGTGGAGCTCACCTTCTNCGAAGGAAAGACCACTGATCCAGCCNGTTCGCAAATCATCGGGCCGGTGCTGTCCCAGNATATTGTGCACCTGATCTGCAAGGCGCAGGGCAAGATCGTAAAAGACCGTATTGCCGGTTGTCTGGTACAGTCCGAGGTAATTACAGACCGCAAACGCATCAGTCCAGAGATAGCGCCGGGGATGGGGATCAATGGGATCCAGTCCGGTACATTCTGCAAAGTCCCGCATGAGTTCCTGGACAATGGCCGTTGTCGCAGACCGGTTCATTATGTGTGTAGATGCGATGGCAGATAGATAAAAAAATTGCTGTTGAAAGGAAACAATCCGGAAAAACCAGTACCAGATCTGTACAGCCAATAAGGAGGTTATTTTGGCGATGACCTGTTCCTTACCTGGTCTTACCTGTGGAAATGTACCCCATTTTGTGTCTTTCGTCTGGCAAATTTTCTGTTTCTTCCAAAAGAGAACAAAAAAGTATCCGATTATGATAAAAAGGTAAGTTATTATACGGATTTTCACACCTTTTTGTGAGAGAACCAGTAAAAACGGATCAAAAAAAGGGGATTATTTCCCTCAAATTACTGGTTGCTTACTACTTCTGCTGCATCGATGCCACTTCACCTTCAAGGGTCATCTTCAGTTTCTCTACTGCTTCATTGAGATCGTCGGTTATTGTGATGGTGAAAGAGTTGTCACTTTTCTTATCATGATAATTCACGTAAAACTCGATCTGCCCGTCTTTTCCCTTCTTTGGTTCGATGATGAGTTGTGCCATATTATACTAATAGTACCTTAAATCTAATCGATTTTTCTGAACAGCAGTTCCGGAGGGGCTTCATCTATGGAACACAAGGAATTCTAACCTCCGAAGAGAGGGGAAATACACGATTCGGGAATTGCCTCTGCAAATCAGACAACGAAAAAAGCTACAGGGTTGGGATGCGACGGCCATGCGGCAGCATCGATATGCATCATATCGTTCCTGAATGCATTATGAAACGCCCGTATTGCATTAACAGGTTCTGCAATGGTTACTCATCCCGCATACGATTACTTCCACTCCCACCATGTATCATGGACGGTTCCATCCGGCATAATCTCTAACTCGAAGACCAGGGTAACCGTGTTGAGCCTGCTGAGGGAGGGAGATGCTGTCTGGGCATAACGTATTCCTCGTATGTTCGTACCTGCACCCTTACCTGCGACGCTGATACCAGATCCATGTAAAATTACCTTTTCTCCTTTCATGGTCATCAGAACTCCATTACCATCAGAATACATACCCCCTTGGGGTCTTTCCCATGATCTGGTGGTGGCAATGAAGGTTACATCTGTACCGAGGATCTTTCCTTTCGATTCTATGGTTCTCTCAAGCTTCAGCTCACCCGTGTGGTGGCGCCGTATGATACGCTGCCCGACAACTTTTCCGGTTAATTCACCGATCATATCACCAATCATTTCGATCACCAGCTTCCTTTTAGAAGATATTAAACTACAAATATATTTTCCTGAATTTCAAAAAATGAGACGTACACCGGCTTGTCGTTGCCGTTGTTCATATCTGGTGGTATCCTTGGGGGTCCGATATGGACAATTTCATACCCCAATTATTTTGTCATTTTCCTCTTTTGAGAACTTCGAATAGGTAAGAACTCGAAATAATTCATTTTTATTTTTAAATTTGTGACCCAATCTTACTTCGCGTTCTTGGATCGTGGTCGGGTTAATGGTATCATGAGGGTCACAGTAGCATAACAAATCAAAAAAAAAGAGATACAGGATCAAAAATTCTCGAACCTCACACACCGATCCCCGCAATCACCCAAATCATCTGCCGGGTCGTCACCATTTTACAATCCGGGCCATAACCAGCCCGGAAACTGCGACGAACACAGTCCAGAAAACTTATTTTTAGAGCACTGCTTTTACAAACGTGTCGAAACCAACGCGCTCGATAGTTCCACCGAGGCGTTCAGGGAACTTGCCGTTCTCCCGGTAGAACGCGACAACCTTCCTTGTGAGTTCTATCGCCTGATCCTGCGTCAGACCTTTTGCCAGCTCCCGGCCCACCTTCGCTGTTCCTCCTCCCTTACCGCCGGCGACCGCGGTGAATCCGGTATCAGTACCGAAAAACCCAAGGTCTTTCATCCAGGAGTCGCTGCAACAGTTGTCACATCCTGATATTCCCATCTTGAACTTGGCTGGCGCCGGTTTACCGTAGAACTCCTTGTCAAGGGCGAATCCCAGGCCGGGACTGTCCTGTTTGGCCTTCTTGCATGACCGGGTGCCGGGGCAGATCTGGATACTCCGGATCGTAAGGCCAATGGCCTTGGAACGGTCCTCAAACTCCGCCCAGATATTATCCAGGTCCTTTTCCTTTACACCGATGATGGCAATACGCTGGGCACCAGTGAGCTTCAGGTATTTTGCGCCGTATTTCTCCGCTACGTCCGCGATCTTCCGCAACATTTCAGGTTCGACAAAACCCCCGGGAATGTGGGGGTGGATCAAAAACGTTTCCATATCTCTCTGGATGATTGCTCCTTTTTCAGGTATGTTTGCTTTTGCCATGATAACCTCATACACGTTTTAAATAACTAATCATAGTCTGATTGCTACAAACTCTTTGCGATCGTACATAGGTCATTTCTGAAATCAGTCGAAGTACATTATCCTGAGCAGACTTTTTCCGGCTTCAGTTTTAAAGATGCAGGCACAGATGGCCTTCTATTGCCTCTCTCCCCGTACTATCTTCGAAAATACTGACGAGGAAATCCGCCTCTCCAAGAATCTGGAAATCGATGCTGTCAATCTTTATGCAGGTATGATAGTTGTCGGTTATGAAACAGACCCGGTCGATGACAGGAATGGATACGCGAAACAGCAATCGGAATGATCAATTGTCAGCAACTATCAGACTACCCACAAAAGGGTACTGAAGAAAAAATGTTATTTTCCGTTATATGCCTGCTTCAGCGTTTTTATGTCAATCTTACCCATCGGAAGCATTGCCTTCATCACCCGTTGGGATTTTACCGGATCGGGATCATTCAGCAGGTCAACCAAAACTATCGGAACGATCTGCCATGAAACGCCAAATTTGTCTTTCAGCCAGCCGCATTGCTGTTTCTCCCCTCCCTCGGAGAGCTTCTCCCACAATCTGTCAACCTCTTCCTGCGTTTCGCAGTTTACGACAAACGATATCGCCGGCGTGAACGTGAATACCGGACCGCCATTGAGAGCGACAAATTCCTGTCCTTCAATCAGGAACCGTGCTGTCATGACCGTCCCTTTCGCTCCCGGTCCTGCCTCCCCGTAACGGGTAATGCTCGCATTCTTCGAATTTTTAAAAACAGAAACGTAAAAATTCATCGCTTCTTCAGCCTGGTTGTCAAACCACAGGAATGGCGTGATTTTTTGCATAACAGTGTCCTCATCTAAAATTTTGGTTAATACGGATTAATCAGCATCATTACGTTTTCGTATTTTTTACTCTCACTTCATTCTCTTCAATTCTTGTTTTGACAATTTTCTTTACGAGCGATGCGGGAAGTGGATGTTTTGCCGGGAAAACGGATGGTTGTGCCTGATGTGTCCCCAGGGTTTGAGTTCGCTGCTGAATGCTTCCACGATCAGTTTACTTACCACGTAAAGATTACAATGGTTCCTGAATGCAGCAAAGAAAACCAATGGCCTGTGATATCTGAACGCAGGGATCGGGCAGCTGATGACGTCTTCAGCTTATGGAGCAGCAGAACAAATTGTCATCGGGAGTTTTTCCAGAACCGTTCGCACCCCTTTGGGAACTGCAGCAAGGTACTCATCAACGTTTTTTGCTGGTTTTGGTTGTTGATCTTTTTTCATGCTTCTTTCCTGATCCCTCTGTCACCCTCTGTACGTCCCCGGACTTACACGTGTGACACATGGATATCTTTCCCGTACTCTCGTAGACATGGCCACACTGGTTACACCGGTACGTGTACCAGACAAGGTCATCGATGGTAAAGTTTGAGCACCCGCAAATATAACACATACCCCGTTACCTCATCTACCATCATATGGCTCTGACCAGAAAAACATTGTCTTCTGGTTAGAGCAATAATGACAAATAAAATACCTGATCTTCATCCAGGTAATCCTGCTGCGGTAACTGGGGAATCATAGTATAATTTCCCGGTGAATAGGAAATGTTCTCAATACTAAATTCATGGTCAGGGAAGGAATAGTCAAAATCCCCTGTCCGTACTCTCCACCCACTGCAAAAGAGCACCCAGATTTCTGAAAGCATCAGGTATCGATAGTCCGATACCTGATCGTCGGGCATTGCGGAAAAGTCTCCACCGATCCTGCAGCCTCGGCCCGTTCTTTCCTTCCTGCGAGAGGAAATAATCGAGCGTTTCCCGCTCTTTTTTCATCCATGTGAACCGCGCCAGCACAGATCTGGTATAACGCTCATAATCAGGGAAGGAATCTGCGAAAATCCGTGCACATTCCAGAGAATGGACAATCCCTTCTCCGGTAAAAGGTGCTACGGTGCCTATTGATTCACCGATACCGACAATTACCTGAGGCGTTCCGTTTTTCCGGGTTTTTCTGAAATAAAAGGGGGTCGAACCGTAAGGAGATGCAACCCGGATACGTCCGTAACAACCGCAGAGCCGGGTGAATGAAAAACGCCCCGATGAGTCCTGGTAAAACCGGTCCATAAGGTTGGCAAGCTGGTCACGACCCACACCACCGATACCTACATGTGCCTGGTTGTTTCCGAGCGGAAAAATCCACAGGTAACCGAGCCCGGGTATCTTGTTCCCGTAGACACCTGCCTCAAGGTGTTCGTTATCACGGGATTCCACAATGACCCTGTGCTGCAGGGTCGGCATCACCAGATCTGACCTGCAGGGGGGCAGGAAAGACCGTGCAACCCCGGTCGCATCAACAACGATATCATAGTCGTCTGCCTCTTCCGGTTTGAGGTTCTGCCGTTTCAGTCTGGTGCCCTTGGTTAAATCTCTTATCAGCCGGGGTTTGTTGATGGTGCACAGAGGCGTCTTTGCTCTGAGGCCGTTAAAATTCATTGACGACATCGGTTCGAGGAAATACGTGGC
>WSSedA1B3DRAFT_1000217_pt1 | contig 16434 bp, 14 predicted proteins | sample WetSurSiteA1Bulk_FD_9468 | JGI IMG/M metagenome (IMG submission 9468)
AAGTGTTGATACATCATTCAAACTATTCTGTATTTCTGAAAAGACTTAATATGCTGTGTTCTGTTTATTGTAGCTACATGAAAATAGAATCTCGTAATGTGTTTCGCTAAATGTTAAACTCAAATATGTAAATATACTTGTAAAGTTACAACTAATAATTAAGATACGCGATGACCTATACTTACAATCACTATAAACTTCACAATGACCCCTTGTCATTGGTTCTTTGCCAAATAAGGTTCAGCAAGGTTCGTCGAATGCCAGAGTTTATACCTCAGATTCATGACCTGCTGCGAAAAGAAGGTTTTCCTGAAGATGTAAGTGCTACTGTGCAACAGGTTGTAATAACACCAGGCAACCAACCTGAAATCATTGAACGTAAGCAAGACGAGTTTCGTTCTAAAGATAATCAATGGAGTCTTACCATCAGTGAAGATATGCTAGCTTTAGTTACAACTGCTTATGATCGTTTTGAAGGATTTGCAGTTCGTCTGAAACGATGTCTTGAAGTCATTGACCAAGTGGCAGAAATTCATCATGGTCTGATTAGTCGGATTGGTTTACGTTATGTAGATGTAATTGATCCGCATCCAAACGAAACTTTCAGAAACTACTTACAAGTCGGTCTTCATGGTCCACAATCACCAGTATTTACTGACCCAAATCAATGGTTGCATCTCGAATCTGTAGGGAGAACTGAGATTGGCACAATGATTGTACGGATTACTCAAAACGACCAAGGAATAGTATTGCCACCAGATGTGTTTCATAAACCAATGAACCATAAAATGAAAATTGATGCAGGTAAAGTAATAACGCTCGTTGATACTGACCACTTTGTTGAAGGTTCTTGGGATTACGATTTAGACCGTATCATAAATACAACCGATGAGTTACATCAGGCTATTAATGCCGCATGGTTTAATAATTTAGTTACTGAAGAGGCATTGAAAATATGGGGGGCAGACTATGTCGAATAAAAGGTATTCTTCTGCGATTGATAACAATATTCCCCCGCCAAAATTCACACCAGGGTTTAATTCTAATGTAACAAGCATTTTTTTAATGGGAGCAACGTTAGGGGTAGTAACGGTTATTTGGAGACCAACAGTTCAAAACGATTTAGATTCTAGCTCCTATAAAACTAAACCTAATCAACTAATTATTGTTGATCAGACTCCTCGCTTTGTTGAAAATAATATATCAAATGACTCGACAGCTATACCATTTAGTGAATATGCTTCTTTGGTTAGTTCTGCATTAGGGCTTGGTAAAAGCGATATAGCTCGTATTCTAGGTATTTCCCGTCCAACATTATATTCTTGGATAAAAAGAACAAGTGAACCAAGGGAAAACGATCATCCTGAACGCTTGCGTACTTTGGGAGAGTTGACCGTCGAAATTTGCAAAGAATCTAAAAGACCAATTTATCATCGTTTTGTTGAAGAACCGTTACCAAATCAAACGAGCAGTATTCTTAATTTTTTATTAGCGAAAGAATGGAATTCAGGTCAACTACGCCAATTGCTTGCAGAAGCACGACGATTAACATCAGAACGTGATCAACGTTTAGGGCATGTTACGCCTATTAAAGTTAGCCAATCCAAACAGGAATCGAACCTACTCGACAACAGTATTGCCTTAAATCTGGAATAGCTTATGGCAGATAACATTCCAGACGCAGCAGGCTGTTTACGCTTAGAAGGCTGGAGGCAAGGTTGTCTTATTCAGCCGAATAATGCTCAACAAATCATCGAATCTAGCATTGACTATTATAATAAAGGTGCATCACCCGATACTTGGCTGGTGATACTGACGCAAGATTGCGACTTAGTTAGAAACACTGATGTTGAACCTTTTGTGGAACTATTGGCACTACAAACACTATCCAATAAACCATCAAACCCAATGAAAGGGCAAAGTGCTAGAACACTGCATTTAACGTTTAAAATTGATAATCAGATTTATTGGTTTGAGTGTTGTATTCATGATCGTTTTCGTATTAAAAAAAACGCACTCTGCGGGGCGGGTTGCAATACTAAGCTCGTTTTTCAAGAAAATGAGCTTCGACTTTTACGGCAATGGTTAGCAAGAAGATACACCCGCGCCGCCTTTCCAGACAATTTTGAAAAATATCTTGCCTCTACAAAAGACCCCGTTAAAAAACTGTTCAAATCCGCCGCCGCCAAGCTAATCAGCACCGTTTATATTGCCATTGATAATGAAGAGGCAGGCATGGATGAAGATTATGTCATCCATGTTATTTTGACAGTGTTGGCTGAAGATTTTGAAGAGGATGAAAAAAGAGCCTCTATAGATGAGTTTGAGGAACGGTTTATAACCGTTTTTAGTAACCGCCCGCATATTCGTTTTGCATTGAAATATCCTGATGATTCGGCTAGTTATGACGTGCGTGTGTTATCAGAAGAAGACGTGACATTAAGCATACTGCGTAACTACAAACGCTTCGATGCCGATTATCGAAGCGTTGATGATGATGCTATCTCGCCGCCTGAAAATATTGATGTAAATTGAAAAACAAGCTTCAACTAAATTGTACTAATAAAAGGTATTTACAAGTATCACGCTCGGATTACTCACAATAAGGTTTTTATAACCTAGCTATCTATCGGCATCTGAAAATTAATTTCAAAGGAGTAAAAATAGTGCTTGGCTTAATGTTACGAGAAGAATTTCGGTGTAAACGTCTCAAAGGAACGGCTATTGAGCTTTCCAATGAAACAAATACAGGTGCAACTCAGATTGCATCACAAGATTTTTTAGAAATTACTTATCCAACACAAGACCTTTTGAAAGGGATTGAAGCAGTAGGTCCGAATCAAGGACGACCTATTGTTGTTATCGGTGAACGCGGTTTGGGTAAATCACATTTAATGGCAACGTTTTATCATGCTGTAAATAATCCGACCACAACGGCTGATTGGTTAAACTCATGGTCAGCTACGCTAGAAGAACCACATATCGGTAATATTGCATTACGCAGTAATATGTTAGTCATAGGCGAAAGTTTACATCGCCAGCGTTATAAGTTTTTATGGGATTTGTTATTTGAGAAACACCCATACGGAACTTACATTAAAGGTAAATGGGAAGGAATGGGGGATGCAAAAACCGATATTCCCTCTGACAAACTGATACTTGAGCTTTTACAACATACTCCAACAATGTTGTTATTAGATGAGTTTCAGACATGGTATGACGGATTAACGAATACTAAACAATATCCGTGGAAAAATTGGGCGTTTAATTTTATTCAGATACTTTCTGAAATCGCTAAAGAACATCCTGATTTATTAGTGCTGGTCGTGTCTGTACGCAATGGCGATACTGATGCCTATCAACAAATTCATCGTGTTAATCCTGTTCAAATTGATTTTAAAGCGGGTGGTAGTCCAGAACGCATTCAGCAAGATCGTCGGCGAATGCTATTACATCGTTTATTTATTAATCGTTTGCAAATACCAGCAGATAGTATTGAATCATTACTCACTACGCACATTAATGAATACTTTCGTTTACTAGATATACCAACATCTGAACAAGAGCGTAAACGCAAAGAATTTGTTGATTCATATCCATACGCTCCGCATTTATTGCAATTACTAGAAGATCAAGTGTTAGTAGCAACGGACGCTCAAGAAACCCGTGACTTAATTCGGATTTTAGCTAATTTGTTTAAGGGTAGAGGCGAATTAAGTGCAGTTTTAACAGCGTCTGATTTTTGTTTAAATGATGATGAATCGGGTATTGGTACTTTGCTTGATTCGGTATCAAATCAACAACATCGAACAATCCGTGAAAAAGCATTGCGTAATATCGTATCAGTTCAAGAAGCTGTACCAAACTATGCAACCACACTGCCACACTTACAAGAAATTTTTGGTGCTTTATGGTTGCGTTCCATTGCAGTGGGTAATCTTGCAGGTGCAGAGCCTAGTATGCTTCAAGTCGATATAACCAAAAATAAAGTTATTGATGACAACTGCTTTCAAGTAGAACTATCAACCATTATCGAAAACAGTTTTAACTTACATAGAGAAGGCTCGCGCTTAGTATTTCGTGAAGATGAAAATCCACAAGCTAAATTGATGGCTTGCGCTCGTAACGACAAACTTTTTGCTGATGGTTCTGATTTGTTTCAGTTGGCTAAAGAAGTTCGCTACGTTATCAGCGGTGCTATGGATGTACCCAAAGCCTTTCGTGTGATTGTATTGCCTAAATCATGGTTGTCTAATCCTTGGACAACGCTCGATGAATCAGAACAGCCAGACCGATGGGATGATCGTTTACCAATTCTAGTTTTACCCAAAGAGCCTGATAATTTGCATGAACGGCTTGGACGCTGGTTAAAAGAACATTTGCAAAAACGTCGTAATACGGTTCGCTTCTTATTACCCCGTTCAGGTTCGTTAAATTTATTTCAAGACCGTGATTTATTAATTTTAACCCGTGCGGCAATGAAAGCCGAAGAGTGGAGCAATCAGCAAGGTTCTGAATACAGAAAACTACACGGCAAATATCAAACAGAATTACGCGATATTCTTAAAAAACGCTTTGACCGTTTTGCTGTGCTGCATCGTTGGAATTATACCGCTTCAAGTCAATGTGTTTTTAGTGTGGAAAGTTTAAAAGTACAGGGAGGACAAATTCCACAAAGCATTGAAGAAACACTGCTTAAAGATTTATTTGTCCCTGAAGATTTTGAAGATTTAGTGATTACAGCGGCTGCTGATAATTCGTCAGTTGGTAAATTATTACGCGAGTTACAAGAGCCTCGCCCTGTCGGTGATTGCATACCGTGGCTGGGTGAAACGTCAATGAAAGAGCGCGTTATTCGCCTTTGTGCTAAAGGCAAAATCGCTATTAATTTACGCGGACAAGAATATTTACAAGCTAACCCTGCTGAAAATGAAGAAACAGCGTGGTTACGACTACGTTCTAAACTGTCCTATACTGGGCGGCAGCTTGATGAAATAACCTTGTTAAGCCCATCGGCTGTTCCCACGACAGGCGGTGCAACGGTGTTGATTGACCATAAAACAATAGAGCCTACACCAAGCGTCACAGGTGTATCAGAAGAACTTGTAACCCCAAAAACTGATTTTGGTACGCCACCAACTACAGGCAATATATTTGCTGTCGATTCCACAGCTACGGCACATAAAAACCGTGTTAATTATAAAAATCCTGCAACCTCCTCGTTAAATCTTATCGGTAAGCTCGAAAACTGGGGTATAGGTGCAGCAACCCAAGTATCCGAAGTATCGATTAAAATTTCTTCAGCAACAGGTTCTCAACTTAAAGACCTGCTCAAAAAATTACCTGATGGCATGACATTTGAGTTAAGTCTCGAAAAAGAGGAAGACTAATGACACTGGATATTGATTTTTTAACCCATTTAACAACAAGCACACCTGAACAAGCATGGCAGGGCATTATTGATAAAGTGCTTGAAATTACCTCAAAACCTTTAGCTGTTAGCAATGCTGTGAGTGAAATCACTAAGCGTGATAGAACAATCGGTGCGATTGATCATTTCTTATCGTCTAGTGCATGGGATTTATGGCGGACATTTGGTGATACGGTAGAGAAAAATTCAGATTGTCTGACACAATGGTGGAATCAGCCTTATAACGCTAAAGCCGTGTTAATTCTCGATGGTTTATCATTGCGTGAACTACCTTGGTTATTACAAGGTGCGAAAGAACGGGGTTTTACTTTACATAAAGTGACTGCTCATGCTTCTGAATTACCCGCCGAAACAACACCGTTTGCTAAAGCGTTAGGCTTTAATAATCGTAGTCAGCTACAAAATAACGGCGGTGGTTTTACTCACAATTTACAAACGGCACAAACAGAATCTGTTGATATGCCTTGGCAAGATTGTTCATCATTGATTACATCATCACCTAACTGGATTTTTTGGCATCATTATCCAGACAGTAAAATACATGACGGTTCAGGTGCAGGTCAGGGATTAAGTGCATTAACTCGAAATACAGCAGAACAATTAACCAGTGATGATTTCTGGGCATTTGTAGAGCGATTAGCAACAGGGCGACGATTAGTGATTACCTCTGATCATGGCTATGCTGCAACGGAATTTTTTACCGATGCCGAAGGCGATGTAAGTCAATTTTTAAAAAGCACCTTTGCAAGCGGACGTAATAAAGCTGCAATAGCTGATGTAGGGGCTTTTGTTCCTCCTGTAGCAATGCAAATCAAGGACTCTCTTTTAACAGTGGGACGCTGGAAATGGAAAAGCCAAGGCGGTTATCCTACTTTAACACACGGCGGTTTATCGTTGCTTGAAGTGTTGTCACCGTGGGTTGAAATATCAAAAAATGGAGTATGAAATGCAACAAATACCAAAACGATTAAAGACAGAACCGTTAATAGAAGCTATCTGGCAATTGCAATTTGAACCAGCACGGGAACAGCCTGTTGGTGATTTGTTGCCTGGAATACTATATGCCGCATTAAAAGGTAAAAATCCACAGTTACAGTTTCATCGTTTGCCACCAGCAGACATACCTGATGCTGTTGCTCAAATTGACCCCAATTTACGATTTGCCGCTAAATACCGCATGGAAGAACCTAACAGTCCTTTTATTTTTCAGGTAGGCGAACGAGTTGTTACATTGAATTGCAAAGCACCTTATGCGGGGTGGACTGCATTTAAAGGAAAGATATTAGAATTAACTGAAGCAGTAGAAAACAGTGGACTTATTCCACAGTTAAAAAATCATTCTCTACGTTATATTGATTTTCTTTTGCCTAAATATGCAGCAGATCTTACAGCATTAAAAATTTCAATGACGTTAGGTGATTACGCAGTGCAAAACTATCCATTACAAACGCGATTAGAGTTACCAAATGCTGATTGTACTCATATCGTACAAATTGCATCACCTGTCGAAGTTCATTTAGTGGATGGCTCAAAAATGGGCATGATTGTTGACCTGGAAACTTTTATCCCTTCTGAACAGCCTATTGCTTGGGATAGTGTTAGAACACAAATTGAACAATTACATGACAGTTCTAAGAATTTATTTTTTAAACAAATTCTTACTCAAGAAACCATTGACCTTTTAGACCCTGAGTATTGATATGTTGCCTTCAATTGATATGGGATTGCCACCCATCTGGCAATCAGTTGTAATGCAAATGCAAGTCGAAACATCAAATGTAACCAAAATATATCCATCAAATTCTCATATTTTTGGTTATTTAGCGGGCAATTCACTTTCGATGACAAAAAATACTATTCCTAAAAATAGCATTGCCTCATTAGGTTGGACTTCCGTTGAAACATTGGAAACACATTTACGTTTGCAACTTTTTGAAGATGATTGGGATTATCCAGGCATGGAGGCTTACGATGACCTATAAGCGCGGCGATGTCATCCTTGTTAGATACCCTAATTCTGATTTGGTGACTTATAAAAAACGCCCTGCTTTAATTATTCAAGGTGATGGTCTAAGTACAGGATTGCCACAAAAAATTGTTGCAATGATTACCTCAAATATCGGACGTACTGGAAAAACCCGTGTCACGGTGAATAAAACCGATTCCATTGGGCAAGCAATGGGGCTGTTATCTGATTCTGTTGTGGTAACAGATAATTTAGCAACCGTCGTTGAAAGAGAAATCGAAAAAACAATCGGTCATTGTCCTGACATGACGCAAATTGATAACGCATTAAAACAAACTTTGGGAATAGCCTAATGGCAACAAAAAAAGAATTACTCGCACAGGAAGTCGCAAAAGCAGTTGGCGCAGGTAAAACCGTTGAATTAGAAACCGTTGATTTCAATGATCCTAATCGTCCTAAAACCTGTTTAGAAGTTGATTTTCCAATTTTACCTGTCAATCAAGTTGCCATTATTGAAGGTAATGCAGGAAAACCGATTTATCAAATGTCTAAATGGTGGGCGCGTCGTCGTTCCAGTGTTTTTCGTTCCATGTTAATTGCCGCAGCAACCAAAGCCCCAGAAGATACTTCTTATGCGTCAAAATTAGTTTGGGATAATTATTATGCCAACCATCAAAAAAAGGGCGCATTCAAAAACATAAAAGTAGCCGATATTTTTATGGGTGGTGGTACGACCTTAGTAGAAGGTTCACGTTTAGGAATGCAAATGTACGGGAATGATTTAAACCCCGTAGCATGGTTTGTCGTTAAACAAGAACTGGCAAATGTTGACCTCGATGAAGTCAAAAAATTATTGGCTGACATTGAAGCTGAAGTAAAGCCGCAAATTATGCCGTTTTATTATTGTGATGGACCTAACGGCGAAAAAGGCAAATGGACGCATTTACCGACTAAAAAAATCATGGATGACGATTTTGACCCGCTCGCTTTAACACCAGAACAACGTCCTGAATACCGTTATGAAGGACCTGAAATTATTTACACCTTTTGGGCAAAACACGGCCCTTGCCAAGTCACAGGTTGTGGTCATCGCACACCGATTATGTCCAGCCCTGTCATGGCAGTTAAAAGTATCAGCGTGAAGTATTGGGAACACCATTGCAGTCAATGCAGTGAAAGTTTTGATGTTGAAGCAACTGCCGCTCGTATGGCTTCCGATGTGCCGTTATATGTTGCCCCTAATGAAAAACCTTATGCCGTGATTGATGCTAAAACGGGTGTGACTTGTCCGCATTGTGGACACAGTGAGCAAGTGAAATTAGGCAAAGATAAAAAGAAAAAAGCAGAACTGTCGTTATTGGTGCATCCAGACTGGTTAGCAGGTAGTGCAAAAGCCGATGCAAACGGTCTGCCTTTTGGTGGTAGCGCACAAGATGATGCAGAATCTACCGCTCGCTGGAATCAAGAACGGGCTTCAAAAATGCGTTTGTTAGAAGTACGCGGCAATTTACCCGATGAAGTTACTTGTTTTGAAACGAAGGTAACATTTAAAACGGGAAAAGAAGGCGGTACTATTCCTAAAAAATCCAGTTTTACTTGCTCGGCTTGCGGTACAGTGCAAGATGTTTTAACAACCATTAAAGCAACAGGTAAAACGGGAGCAATGGCGGGCTATGCGATACAAGGCTATGCGCCTAAACGTGATGCAAGTGGTGCGTATTATGGCGGACGTTTTTTTAATTCATTCAATAATGAAATAGCAAAACAATATGATGCCGCAGTTGCTGAATGGGAAAAACGTAAAAACACAGATTTAAAAAGCTATTACCCGTATTCTGAATTGCCGTATGGATTTATGACGCACATGAATAATGGTGGGATACCAAATCATGGCTTTACACATTGGTGGACAATGTTTAATCCTCGCCAATTATTAGTTCACTCTCAAATTCTTAAAGCTATAGTTAATGTTGGGAATTATGATTGGGCTATTCGTGAATATGTGTTAGGTGCTTTTCAACAGTATTTAAGAAATCAATGCTTGTTTACGATTTGGAATGCGAAAGCAGATAAACTTGAACCAATGTTTGCCAATAATAATTTTCATCCAAAATCAACAATTGTTGAAAATTGTGTTTTTGCGAAATTAGGTCGTGGGAATTGGGCTTCTTGTGTAGAAGGAATTATTGAAGGACAAGAATGGGATAATCACCCTTGGGAAGTCGTTAGTAATGAAAGTTTAAAGCACCGTGCAGCACATATCGCTGGTGAAGTAACAGGCAAAAGTGAAAAAGTTTATCCAAACGATGCAGTCATAGGTGCAACAATTTCCCGTGGTTCGTCTACCGAATTAACACAGTTTGAAAACAGCAGTCTTGATTTAGTGATTACTGATCCGCCGTTTGGTGGTTTGTTGCATTATTCTGAGTTATCGGATTTCTTTTATGTTTGGCTACGCCTCGTTTTAAAGGATAAATACCCCGATTTTTTTACCGCCGAATACACACCTAAAGCAATGGAAGCGGTGGCGAATAAAGCACGAGAACCCGAAGACCCCGATGGTTTTTATCAGCGCATTTTGACCCAATGCTGGCGTGAAGTAGATCGAATTTTAAAACCCGCAGGCATTTTGGCGTTTACTTTTCACCACAGTGAAGATGAGCCTTGGGTGGCTGTTTTGGAATCGTTATTTGATGCAGGATTTTATTTAGAAGCCACTTATCCCATTCGTTCAGATGAAACAAAAGGTGAGGGTGCAAAGCCTGGTACTTTTGGTTCACAAACCATTGAATACGACATTATTCACGTTTGCCGAAAACGTACCGAAGAACCCAAACCTGTGAGCTGGGGACGAATGCGCCGTGAAGTGTTGGCTGATGTTCGACAACTCAAACAAATGCTAGAAAATCATGCCAAAGAAGGTTTACCTGAAGCCGATTTACAAGTCATTCGACGCGGTAAAGCGTTGGAGTATTTCTCGCGTCACTACGGAAAAGTGTATGTCGATGATGACAAAACCATTGGCGTAAGAGACGCGCTTATCGGTATTAATCAATTGATTGACGAAGATGCCGATAAAACTAAAGAGCCTCCACCTGTCAATGCTGAACCTGTCACACGCCTGTTTTTGCGGATTTTTGACGGTAAAACCACTATTGAACGTGACCAACTACAGAAATTTTTAAGAGGTACTATTACAACGCCCGATAAATTTGAACAACTTGGTTGGTGCAGTGAAAAAAATAAAATTTTTACGCACGTTGACCCGTTAGCTTTTGCTAGAGATTGGCAAGGCAAACACAAACGTAAATTAAGCTCTGATTTAGATCAAGCCTTGGTATTAATCGGTTCGTGCATTGATGGCAGTGGTATCAATACCCAAGACACGTTGAAAAATGACAATTTCAAAGCCCATATTGCGTTAAAAGCTTTGTTGGAATGGTTTACAAAACGCGGTGCGGATCAAAGCATTCGTAATGCAGCATCGAGAGCAATGTCTATTTTTAATACTTGGCAAGCCAGTCAAAAACCGATGCCTCATACCATTGATTGGATTAACGATGATGAGATTTACCGATGAGAACACTGCGCGATAATGTTTGGCAACGCTGCGGTATAAGCTGGATTTGGGATGCTCTGGCGTTGTCTCAAGTCACGCAAGTTGACGCGGTATTTAGTTTGCGCCAGTTTTTACAAACCGTTGGACATTGGTCGGATGATTTGCCGAGTAATAACGGCAATACGTTGGTCGTTGCTGGTTTGGATGCGTGCCTTGATTTGTTGATACCGAATGAAGCCGAGCAATGGCTAGATTCAGTGATTAAACCAGCAATTTTATCTTTTCAAGACCATTACCAAAGCGATGGGGCGTTGGTTTTCTGGTTGCCATCCGCACAAGGACGCATTAAAGCCAATTCAGCAACCGATGCGATTACTTGGCATTGCGCTCATCCTTATGGGCAAGAGTTACTGGATTTTGGACGGATTCTGTGGGGTGAAGCCAGCGAGTACCCGCAAGAAATCCTGCTAAGTAATGCTACAAAACCAGCGGGTTTGTTTCATAAACGAATCACTTAGGACAGCGTTATGAAAACATTACGCACAATTAAAATTGAAGGCTTTAAATCCATTGAAAGTGCAGAGATAAAATTAGGTGATCTGAATGTCATTATCGGTGCAAACGGTTCAGGTAAATCAAATTTTATTGCCGTATTTCGTTTATTAGAGCGGGTTTTATCCAAAAATTTACAACTGTTTGTTGCCAGTGAACCAGATCGTTTGCTTTTTCACGGCAGAAAAAAAACACCTGCTTTAGCCTTAGATTTTGCTTTTGGAAAAAATTCTTACGGCTTTAAACTCAAGGCAGTTAAAGATTCTCTGATTTTTGAATATGAACGGGTTGAATATAGTGGTGCTTGGTCATGGGGAGAGCCAATTGCAATGGGACATAAGGAAAGTGTTTTACAAGAAGCCGCATCGTTTTATCAAAATAAAATTCCTCAATATGTGTTTCCAAAGGTTAAAAATTTAGCGGTTTATCATTTTCATGATACTTCAGACGCATCACCCGCAAAACAAACCTGTGATATATCAGATAATAAATTTTTACGACCTGATGCCGCTAATTTAGCAGCTTATTTATATTTTTTACAACAAAAGCATTCTGTGCATTTTCGTCATATTGAAGAGCATATACGCATAGTTGCACCTTTCTTTGAACAATTTGAACTTGCTCCTTCTCGGCTTAATGAAAATAAAATTAAACTGGAATGGCGACAAAAAGGTTCTGATGCGTATTTTGATGCTTATTCATTATCGGATGGTACGCTTCGCTTTATTTGCCTTGCTACTTTGTTATTGCAACCTAGTCCACCCCAATTAATTTTATTGGATGAGCCAGAGTTAGGTTTACATCCTTTTGCTATTCGTCTGTTGGCTGAAATGCTTGAATCGGCAGCGCGTGAGGTGCAGGTGATACTGGCAACTCAATCAGTGACCTTGCTGGATAATTTTGCACCAGATCAGGTGATTGTCGCTGAAAACGATGGTTTAAAAACAACGTTTCAACGTTTGGACAAAGAAAAGTTAGCGGATTGGTTAGACGAGTTCAGTCTTGGTGAATTGTGGGAAAAAAATGTTTTAGGTGGTCGCCCATGACACGGCTGTTAATATTGGTAGAAGGGCAATCTGAAGAGATATTTGTCAAACAAACGCTTACGCCTTATTTGGCGGATTATGGGGTTTATGTCCAACCACCTGCATTAATTTGGACTAAAAGAATGCCTGATGGTGGTGGATTTCGAGGAGGCGTTTCTAATTGGAATCAAATGTATAAAAATTTGCGACCGCTCATTAACGATTCTAATGCGTGGGTAACAACATTGCTTGATTTTTATGGATTACCCGATGATTTCCCCCGTTATTTAGAATTACTAAACAGCTCTACTGCACCGCAAAATAAGGTCATTCAGTTACAAGAAAGTTTTGCAACAGCCGTTAAAAATCCCGCTCGATTTATACCTTTCTTAGCCTTGCATGAATTCGAGGCATGGTTATTTTCTTCACCAGAAATTATTGCTGAACATTTTGGTAATTCTTTAATTACTGCAAAAATTAAAAAAGCCATTGAATTAGCAGGTGAACCAGAACTTATTAATCACGGCACTGACACACATCCTAAAACACGGTTAAAAGCTCTGAATGTGGGTTATAAAGAAACCTCGGATGGCGCAACATTGATGCAAAAAATTGGTATTGCCAACATAAAGGCGGCTTGTCCACACTTTGCTCTGTGGTTAAACCAGCTTGAAAAATTGGGTGAAGTGTAAAAACAGATGGGAACAGTAAACTTTTTACCTGGTCAGCGCATTACTCATAGTGAGTTTGGGCAAGGCGTTGTTCTCGATAGCCCTCAAAATGGTTACGTTCGGGCTTTTTTTAGCCTAGGTGAACGCCGTGTTCCTGTTAATGCCATTCAATGTGAATTGTCCCGTACCGAGCGCGTTCTTCGTTCAGTAGATAGCGGTAGTAACCGCGCTAAAAAAGCATGGTTGTGTTATGAAGCTCATGCTATCCCGATTATGGAAAGTGCATCAGCTCTCACTTCTGCAAAAATTGATTTGTTACCCCATCAAGTTGTATTAACCCATCGAGTAACTACCGCTTCACCTAGACGATTTTTGATTGCAGACGAAGTAGGTTTAGGTAAAACCATTGAAACCGCATTAATCTTGCGTGAGCTTGCTAGTCGTGGTGAATTAAAACGGGCATTAATGATTGTTCCTGCTGGTTTGGTCAATAACTGGCATCGTGAATTAAACGAGGTTTTCAATCTTGATTTTGAAGTATTTGGTTCAGAAGGCGATATTACCGACCGTAAAACCAATGCGTTTGCTAAACATGATCTATTGATTGCCAGTATTGATACATTAAAACGCCCATCTCGAATTAAACGCTTGTTAGATGCGCCGCGTTGGGATTTAGTAGTATTTGATGAAGCTCATCACATCACCGCTCATCGCATTGGCAATAAGGTACGCAAGACTGAAAATTATAAACTCGCTGAAGCGATTAAAAATCATAGCCGCGATTTGTTGTTACTATCGGCAACACCACACCAAGGTAATCACTTTCAATTCTGGATGCTAATACAGCTACTAAATCCAATCTTGTTTGGCAGTGCTGAAGAAATGTTGGAAAACCGTTATCGCCTAAATACGGTAATGATACGCCGTACTAAAGCCGATGCCTGTCAACCCGATGGTTCACCGCTATTTGCTAGACGTTGGGTACATACGGAATCCTTCGTGATGAATACTGAGGAAGTCCGATTTTATGAAAAATTGCGTGAGTATTTAGAAGATGGTTTTGATTTAGCGCGTCGTCAAGGTAACAAAGGGCGGGCATTAGGCTTTTTAATGGTCATTTTTCAGAAAATTGCAGCCTCAAGTTTTGCCGCTGTACGCAGAACCTTAAAACGTAGGTTACTCATGCTAACACTGCACGAGGCTTTATTGCGCGATAAAGAGTTAGATATTGATGGACGTGAGCGACTAATTGATGAAGCACGAGAACTCATTCATGAGGAATTTAATTTGCCACGCGACAATATGGGACGCATTGAAGTAGATCGCGTATTAGTTGATTTGAAATATCGTTTAATTAAAAAATTAGATGAAGAAGCATTAGAGTTTGCATCTGATCCCTATGGCAGTGAATTTTCAGCCACACAGGCTGAAGAAGCGGTATCTGCTGTAGTTGATCTACATTTACCTGAAGAACGACTTCGGATTAGTGATTTGCTTAATACCTTTCCCCAACAACGAGAAAGTAAAATTCAAAAGTTACTTGATGGTATCGGTGCGTTATGGCGACAAAACCAAAATGAGAAAATTGTTGTCTTTGCCACTTATCTTGGTACAGTCAATTTAATTGAACGAGAAATCAATCAAATGTTTCCAAATCAAGGCGTAGTTGTACTTCGAGGTGGTGATCATGGTGCAAAAGTAGCCGCTGAACGCCGTTTTCGTCAAGCGAATGGACCGCGCATATTAGTTTGTACAGCCGCTGGACGTGAAGGTATTAATCTTCAATTTGCCCGTGTTCTATTTAATTTTGATTTGCCTTGGAATCCAATGGATATAGAGCAACGTATCGGACGTATTCATCGCTACGGACAAAATCATACCGCTCAAGTTTATAACCTCGTATTATCCGATACCATTGAAGGGCGTATATTCCTATTATTAGATGAAAAGCTCACAGAAATTGCACGAACTGTTGGAAAATTAGATGAACAAGGAAAAGTTGCAGAAGATTTGCGTATGCAAATTCTTGGTCAGCTATCAGAGCGGCTTAATTATGATCGTTTATATCAGGAGGCTTTATCTGACCATGAATTAAAGCGTACACGATTGGAACTTGAAGCTGCTTTGTCGAATTCACGCGAAGCACGACAGGTTGTGTTTGATTTGTTTCAGGACTTGGATAGATTCAGCCTTGATGATTACAAACCTTTTTCAGATACATCATCAAGTTTAGAGAGAGTTATACATTTTATTTCTGTCGCTGTTGAAGATCGTCGACAACGTATGACTTACGAAGGTGAAGAGACTTATGATCTTGTTACAGCCGATGGAATAAATTTAGCAAAATTTACGACAAATCGAGATATGGCAACTAACAATGACAACATTGAACTTGTAGGAATTGATCACCCAATAGTTCAAGAAGAACTAATCCATTGGCGTAATTTACCGCCAGAAGATATTGGGATTGTCGTTAAAGGTGATATGAGTAATTGTGTTGTATTATCTTTTTGGTTAATTGAAGTCTTAATGGCTAATGGTGAACAACGTATTGCAATACAGACAATTGCTATTAAACAAGATGGAACAAGAGTTCCTGTAGTTGAACAACAAAGTGAACGCTATCTGCAAGCCCAAACAACAAGTAAACCAATGCTTTCAATTAATCAGCGATTAGAAATTTTTTCACAGTTTATTGAGCCAACACTACAGCGTGAACTTAAACATAAAGGAACTACTAACGGTGATGGCAGTTATTCTGCTGAATTGATTGGTTATGTAGAAATTGTTTAATAACATTTGAGAAGGTATCCTGAATTTTGTGGCAAGTCACATGGCGTTAAAACCCCCGATGCTTTCTGGAAAGTTATAGTGCGGGGTACAGGTCAAAATGAACGGGCAATCGCGTGGATTGTGCCGAATACAACCGAAGCTACCCGCAAAAACTTGGATAGCTACCTAGTGACGGTTAATGAAATTGAACATGTTACAGGTGAAAAAATCCCAGTAGCGGACTATGCGAAACACGACAAGCCAAGTGTATCATGGTTGATACCGCATGGTTGTAATAAGAGTTAGCTTATTCCTTAACGGGATTTATATTCCGTTTCGTCTATCGACCCCAGCTGGTTCTGTCGCAAACTCATCAAACGTTTGCGATAATAGTAAGAATTTGAGCAGACCAACAGCATGATCAGTTTTCGTGGCAGCCATTATCCAAAAGAAGCTAT
>WSSedA1B3DRAFT_1000218_pt1 | contig 16410 bp, 10 predicted proteins | sample WetSurSiteA1Bulk_FD_9468 | JGI IMG/M metagenome (IMG submission 9468)
GCAAACAATAAAGCATATATCTTCGGTGGATTCAGAAACACGAGTGCACCTTATAACCATGCTTATACCTATGAGTACGATCCCGTCGCGAACACGTATAACCAAAGAGGTAACCTTGGTCTCGGACAGGCTTATATCGACGTTGCAGTCGTGGATGATTTGATCTATGGTTTTGGTGGAGATATCTCCGTCGATGGAGTAAACCTACTGCCACAAACCATCGCAGAAGTGTTTAATCCAGGTACCGGTACATGGGATGATGCATCAATTGCAGATCTACCGACTGCATCGGGAGAAGGTCGGGCTTACGGATTCGACATCACCTCAAATTATAAGCTTGCAGGCAAGGTTGTGATTGCAGGTGGTGGGGAATGGCCTAGCAGTACGAGTGAAGTCGAGCTCTACGATGTTAATGCCGATAGCTATGATTATAGTTTTACCCATCTAAATACCCCACGTAGAAACCAGGCTGGATTCTTCGTTCAGGGTAACCAGGGTGTAATGTGGGTTTATGGTGGACGTGCAGGTGCAGATACTCCACCTTATGCCCCACCGGAATACTAGTAAGTGGCATTGGCAACTGAACCAGAACTGGATTACTTCTATCTTCCGCTCGTCGTGCGATAAAATTGTTAAGGAGTTCATTAATAGTACACCCCGGTAGTAAATCATGGGGGTGTACTATTTCTATCTAATCAAAACATGACATTAATCAAACTTTCCCCTGAGGTATGGCAATATGGGAGTGGATATGGCTGTGTTATACTTCGCGAAACCTTTTTATTCCATGAACCGACCCTACTAAGAGACTACATCGTTGCATGAGGAATTATGAATACACGAGATTATATAGAACTTGAAGAACGTTATGGTGCAAATAATTATCACCCCCTGGATGTCGTGATTTCGCGTGGGGAGGGGGTGTGGGTCTATGACATCGATGGGAATCGTTATTTGGATTGTTTAAGCTCCTATTCTGCACTTAATCAGGGACATGTCCATCCAAAAATTCTGGTGGCCTTACAAGAACAGGCAAAAAAGCTGACTTTAACCTCGCGAGCTTTTCGTAATGACCAGCTACCTATATTTTATAAAGAATTATCCGATATTACCGGCTACGAGATGGCATTGCCGATGAATTCCGGCGCAGAAGCAGTGGAGACAGCGATAAAGCTGGCACGTAAGTGGGCATATCAGGTAAAAGGGATCCCTCGCTATCATGCAGAAATCATCACCTGTGAGAATAATTTCCATGGACGGACCGTTTCGATCATTTCATTTTCTACCGAGCCACTATACCGAGACGATTTTGGTCCCTTTACGCCTGGATTTATCGTTGTGCCTTATGGAAATGCAGATGCAATTGCCAATGCCATCACACCTCATACCGCAGCGGTGTTAATTGAACCTATCCAGGGAGAAGCGGGGGTTATAATCCCACCTGCGGGATATCTAAAAAAAGTCCGTGATTTGTGTACAAAAAATAATGTATTGTTTATTGCTGATGAAATTCAGACTGGCCTAGGCAGAACCGGTAAGTTATTTGCCTGCGAACATGAGTCCGTACGACCGGATATGATTCTGATTGGGAAAGCACTATCAGGTGGCTTCTATCCTGTATCGGCAGTAGCTGCAGATCGAGAATTATTAGGTTTATTTAAAGCGGGTGAACATGGCTCAACTTTTGGTGGTAATCCACTCGGGATGGCTATCGCACGAGCAGCATTAAGAATTATAAATGAAGAGAACATGGTGGAAAATTCTGCCAAAATGGGGGAATACTTCAAGGAACATTTAGAGGAAATATCTAGCTCTCATATCAAAGAAATCCGTGGGAAAGGATTGTTGATAGGGGTAGAATTACATCCAAAAGCAGGAGGCGCGAGGAGATTTTGTGAAGCGCTTGCAAATCAGAACATATTGGCAAAAGAGACGCATGAAAATGTTATCCGCTTTGCTCCTCCATTAATCATCGATCAGCGAACCGTGGACTGGGCTGTATCTCGGATACGTGAAGTGCTCACAATGAAATGAGAAAAGACCTAAAATATTACCCATCAGATGTTGAGGAAGATAACCGAGTTATAACAAGGAGTTATTTATTATGAATATTTGCGTTCCCAAGGAAAGAAGGACTTTTGAATTCAGGGTTGGTTTGACGCCCGGAGCCGTCCAAATGTTAACAAAAGAAGGTCATACATGCTATGTAGAACATAATGCAGGCATTGGTGCGGGTTTTAATGACCAGGAATATGAAAGGGCTGGTGCGCGAATTGTATATACTCCGCATGAGGTATTTGGCCGTGCAGATCTTCTATGTAAAGTAGCACGTCCCACTTACGAGGAACTTGAGTGGCTACGCTCCGAAATTACAATCATGGGCCTGTTACATTTATTTTCATCCCGGCAAGATAAGATCGATATGATGCAAGAAAAGAAAATCACTGCCGTTTCATACGAGCAGATCCAATTGCCGGATGGGTCACAACCTGTTCGTAAACCTCTCAGCCAGATCGGAGGCCGTCTTGTAGCACAGATTGGTGCTCACCTGTTACAAAATGATGCGGGAGGAAAGGGAATACTGTTAGGAGGAATGGGAGGAGTGCCACCAGCAGAAGTGGTTATTGTCGGGGCTGGTGTAACTGGAACAGCAGCAACCCGTTCATTCCTGGATGTCGGTGCGCATGTGACTATATTGGACACTAACCTCGACGCATTACAAACCATACATGATACATTTTCAGGTGTAGTTACCATGGTATCCAACCCACATAACTTGGCAAAAGCAACTGCTTATGCAGATATCGTTGCAGCTTGTATATTAGTTCCTGGTGAACGACCACCCATCGTAATTACGCGTGAGATGATTCGAGGCATGAAACCACGTTCTTTGATTATGGATGTGAGTATTGATGAGGGAGGCTGTGTGGAAACATCCCGTCCAACTACACATGAACACCCAACTTTCATCGAAGAAGGAATTATCCACTATTGCGTCCCAAATATTGGCAGCGTTGTGGCACGGACATCCACATATGTATTTTTAAATGCGGCTTTTCATTTTATTCAGGAAATTGCTGAAAAGGGGTCAGACCTTGCAATTGAAGAGAATTCTGCGATTGAATCTGGGGCGATTATTTACAAAGGTGAACTCCGGCGTTTACCTCGTGAGAGAACCAGCCTGGAAGAAGAGGATTAGCTAATGGATCTTAATAAGATTTACCAATCCCGTGTAGTAACCGCAGAGGAGGCTGTTAAGAAGATCCAATCGGGACAGCGAGTCTTTCTAACTGGAAACTGTTCGACCCCCCAAACTGTATTAGCAGCATTAGTCAAGCACGCTCCTAACTTGAAAGATGTTGAGATATGTCAGGCATTGAGTGTCGGACCCGCTGACTATGTCAGTCCGGAGATGGAAGGACATATGCGGGTAAATACAATGTTCATAAGTGCCAATATCCGCAAGGCTGTTCAAGATGGACGGGCTGATTTTACCCCTGTATTGTTATCAGAATTTCCATTATTATTTAAAAACAAACACTTACCCGTGGATGTGGCTTTGGTGCATTTGTCACCACCTGATGAGCATGGCTTTCTAAGTTTTGGAATTGAAAATGGCCTCACAAAATCAGCAGCTGAGTCGGCGAGAATTATTATTGCAGAAGTAAATCAGCAGATGCCACGGACATTGGGTGATTCTTTTATCCATTTGAGCCGAATAAACTACATCGTTCCTGTCAACTATCAACTGGCAGAGATGTCCATGGGAGGTGAGGGGGCAGACGAGATCACTGAAAAGATTGCTGGTTATATTGCTGAATTGATCCCTGACGGTGCCACCATGCAGATGGGTATTGGTGCCATTCCAGATGCTGTTTTGAAGTACTTATACAACAAAAAAGATCTGGGTGTTCATAGTGAGTTGTTTTCTGATGGTGTGATCGACCTGGTTGATGCAGGAATCCTTACCAATGCCCGCAAGTCTTTACATACCGGGAAAATCGTGGCTGGATTTATCATTGGATCGCGGAGACTTTATAATTGGGTAGATGATAATCCCATGATTGAACTTCATCCGACAGAATATATCAATGATCCATTTGTGATTGCCCAAAATGATCGTATGGTGGCAATCAACTCCGCCATAGAAGTTGATCTTACAGGCCAGGTGTGTGCAGATAGTATTGGTCCCAAACTTTACAGCGGTGTTGGTGGTCAACTTGACTTTATATATGGGGCCTCCAGATCAAAAGGTGGGGTACCCATCATTGCCCTACCCAGCACAACAAAAACACGGGATGGAAAGGTAATTTCACGAATCGTCACCATGCTTAAGCATGGCGCAGGTGTAGTTACCAGCCGTAATCACGTACGCTATATTGTTACAGAATACGGTGTTGCTGATCTCTATGGAAAAAGCATTCGGAAACGAGCAGAGGCGTTGATCAACATTGCCCATCCAGATTTCCGTGAAGACATGCAGCGAGAAGCAACCGAGCTTAGATATATGTAAAGCTAAGTGATATTTCTAATATCGAAGGCAGCTTACAGAATTTGAATTCCAGTAGGCTGCTTTTTATTGTGAAATGTTAGAAAGGTATAATTACAGCAAAGAGGAAAGCATGAATCGACGGACAAAAATTGTTGTGACCATCGGACCAGCAAGCCAAATTGATGAGATGATCCGGCTTCTGCTTAAATCTGGGATGAATGTTGCCAGGCTCAATATGTCCCATGGAACCCATGAAGATCATATGGTCATCTTCAACCGATTACGGAAAGCTGCAAGGGAGCTGGAATTACCCCTGTGTATCCTTTTAGATTTACAAGGTCCGAAAATTCGCATAGCCATCTTGCCTGGCGGTGAAATACTCTTAAAACAAGGTCAAAAAATCACATTAAAGACCCAAAAGGGACCGCTAGAAGCTGGAGAGATTCCGGTGGATTGCGTCGATTTACCTAGAAGCGTGAGGAATGGGGAGCGCATCCTCCTCGACGATGGTAATCTTGAATTACGGGTTGAAGCTATAGATGCAGATCAAGTCATCGCTGAAGTCGTTGTGGGTGGGACACTAAAATCTCACAAGGGGATTAGCTTACCGGATGCGCAGGTAGATATCACGTCATTGACTGAAAAGGATATATATGACTTGCAGTTTGGATTGAAGCTTGGTGTGGATGTAATTGCACAATCATTTGTGAGCTCCGAGAAGGATATATTATTACTGAGAGATAAAATCAGAGAAATATGCCCTGATCAAGAAAATATACCAATTATTGCCAAGCTAGAACGTCCAAAGGCGATTTACCACCTAGAAGCTATAATGGAAGTGGCGAATGGGGTGATGGTTGCTCGAGGTGACCTCGGAGTCGAAATGTCACCTCAAGAAGTACCTATTGCTCAAAAAAGGATTATCGAATGTGCGAATCGTCATGGAAAGGTCGTCATTACAGCGACGCAGATGTTAGAGTCGATGATCCATAATCCCAGACCTACCAGAGCTGAAGCATCTGATATTGCAAATGCTATCTTTGATGGCACTGATGCGGTGATGTTATCGGGTGAAACTGCTGTGGGTAATTATCCCATTCAAACGGTCGAAATGATGGATGCGATTATTTGCCAAGCGGAGGAGCATGTCGATGAATGGGGACGCTGGCATGGACCTACAATAGATGATTTACATGGTGATGATACGAGATTTATGTCACTTGCTGTACGAGAATTAGCACATGATCGTAATGTTGCAGCAATTGCAGTTTTCACCATGAGCGGCAGGACAGCTTTACATGTCTGTAAAACCCGTCCCAGCGTACCTATACTTGCATTTACACCAGATATTCGCACTTTTAACCGTCTTGAAATGTATTGGGGTGTGGTTCCATACATAGTTCCTTATTCCACCACGTTGGAAGGAATGCTTAAGGATGTTGATATATCCATAAGAGGTTCAGGTATCGTTGTTCCTGGGCAACAGGTCGCTTTAACCTGCGGTTTTCCAGTTGCTACGGTCAGCCCAACAAACCTGGTCCTTTTGCATACTATAACTTAGTGAATAACTGGCAATAAACTTGCAACATATCTACATCTATCCCATGAGTAAGTATTTAATTATAAATATAATGAATTCAAGTAAAATTTGATCATTGTGGTTAAATAAAAAAAATCTATTAATGGAACCCATGGATACACTGAAGGAGGATGAGTAATGAAGTGGAAGAAAGTGATAATATTGTCTGTCACTATACTTACCTGCTTATTCATTTTCTCAATTCCCCGAGCTATTTCAGCAGGATTAAATGCTGAACCAATACCCACTGTAGAAAGCTTAACAGAGACCTCAGATCAAGTTGAAGAGGCTATCCTTGATGCAATTGCTATTAAAAGTAGTTATATCCAAGGAGGCATGGTTAATAATTTACAGGTCACCGATATTGCTCTTTCGAATGATCAATTATGGGCAACTGCCTGGGTTGCATATTATGACCCTCAGATTGAGGCAATGTTACCGACAGAACCTGCTCTAGCGGTCATGCATAAGGTTAATAATGAATGGCAAGTTTTTTTACCATCCGATCAAGGGTGGGAAGATTTAATATATTCTATACCCAATGATTTACTATCAAAAGAACAGAAGGATATGTGGGTGGCGATGAACCAGGGTACGCCTGAATCATATTCCACACAAACTGGTTACTTTCTTCCCTGGCATGGAGGTCAGACGGCATATCTTTCACGTAGTGTTGGACATGACGCAGATTTCACAACCGCTCATTTTGCCTTTGATTTTTATAAGCCTGGGAGTACTGTATGTCCCAGCGGTGGAATGGTAAGCTCGGGAACAACTGGCTTAAATTTTGATATTTATGCATCCAAGTCGGCAACGGTATGGGGATGGGAGGATTCTGTCGCAGATTGTGACCATAGTAGTGTGAATTTCATTGTTTTGCGAAATATCGATGATCCTTCCATATTCCAGCTTTACTTGCACCTTGCTCAAAATAGTATACCTTCGGAACTTAAATCAGTTGGTAAACCTGTCTTCGGGGGACAATTCATCGGCCGAGCTGACAATACCGGAGCGAGTACTGGATCGCATTTACACTTCCAGGTAGAACACCAACCATACTGGCCTGCAGATAATCCNTACTGGAGCACTGCCCTAGACGTGACCTTTAATGATGTGGATATCAATGGAGGCAGACCACGCGTTAGTCCACTAGATCCACCTTATTGCAAGGATGATGATGTTTGTGATGTATTTAGACAGATATATACATCGAATAATAACTATCAGGATGATTTCATACCACCAATTGGTGAACTAAATGGNGTCTCAACTGGTGATATTGTAATCAGTGAAACACTTACACTCAGCGGATGGGGATCTGATTCCGAGTCTGGATTGGATTATGGACAGCTAATCGCATATTTTAATGGTGATTGGCACAATTTAGGAACTCCGTTTAACTCTGATTTTACTTATAGGTGGGATTTATGCGCACCAGAATTATCTGTGGAGGATGGCGCGGTAAGTACTGCCTTGCTTTTGTATGATAATGCTGGTAACTCTGCTCCACTGGTTGGATTGCGTCATTTCATAAAAAATTATACGTGTCCAAGCCCTCCGCGTACATGTATTCCAAGTCAGGATCAAGTTACATTATTCGAAGACCCGTATTTTCAGGGGGGATGTGTAATATTTAATATTGGGAATTACCCTACCGGAGCCTCGCTTAATCCACTTGGCAATGATGATGCAGATTCTTTACTGATTGGTGACAATGTCATCGCTACTTTTTACTCCGAAGAGAATTTTACCGGGCATTCCCAGTCTTTTGAGACTGATACAGGTTTTATGAGATATAAATGGGTTCCAGATAATACACTCTCTTCAATGAAGGTATCTTCTCGTAGTACTATTCCAATGGCTCCGATTCTTATAAGTCCCATGGAAGCAACCGCATTCCGTGAAGGAGATATAATCCCACTTTCATGGTTCAATGGCGGTGGAGCTGTTGATTTCCAGGTCGAGATTTATAAAGATACGGTATTATTACGAACCATACCATGGCAATCCGATCCTGTTGCATTTATTGACTCCTTAGGACAGGGGAATTACAGCTGGCGTATTCAGGGTAGAAATGCTGGAGGAGCGAGTAGTTGGAGCCAAAAGTCGACTTTTTCTATCGAATCTCCCATTGTAATTCCACCGGAATGGACAGTTCCTTATTCTGATACAATGGAGGACTCTCAAGGGAGGTGGACAAGGAATGGATTCTGGAGCTATATTAGTAATCCATCCATGGCACACAGTGGTTCGCGTAGCTGGTGGTATCAAAATATATATGGTAACTATAGCAATGGAAATCCAAATATTGGATCGTTAACTTCACCTCCCATTGCACTCTCCAGCTTCGGTTATTATTTACGTTTTTATTATCGCTACCAGACAGAAACGCAGGGTCTGACGTGGGACCAGCGATGGGTTCAGATATCTGTGGATGGCCAACCGTTTATGAATCTGGCTCAACTTTCTGATGATCCATTAATGCCTGAAACCTCCAGTTGGTTGAGAATGAGGGAAATCGACTTATCTGAATATGCTGGTCATATCATCCGTATTCGTTTTCAATTCGTAACGTTAGATGCATTTGGTAATAATTTTTCTGGTTGGGGTATTGATGACTTTAGCATAACGGCAGTACCACCAGCCACATGTGCTGATGCCCGCGATGATAATTCACCTGCTCAAGCATTTTTACTTACTTATGATCCCAACATAACCCTGCCGGGGGAGATTTGCCCGAACGGAGACTTTGATTATTATAAATTTTATGGAGATGCCGGTGACCGAATCGTCGTTGACGTTGACGCAATGATCAATGGCTCTCTGCTGGATTCTTACGTGTTCTTACTGGATCATGATGGGCAAGCTATTCTAGCTGAAAATGATGATGAGGTATACGCCCAAAAGCGTGATCCATTATTAAAATATACATTAACAGAAGATGGTGAATATTTTCTAAAGATCCGCGCCTGGAAACATCCACTCGTAGGTGGGAATGACTATTTTTACTCGATTCGGTTGTATGAAGACCATGATGATCCTGCAGCATCGATCACTTGGCCTGATTCAAACAGCTATCTGCCGGATTCAGATATGACGATCAGCGCAGATGTTTCCGATGTGAAGAATGGTATAAATCGGGTCGAATTTTACTGGCATTCTACTAATTGGCAACCTGGTACATGGGAGTATATAGGAACTGACACTGATGGAACAGATGGTTGGAAAATTGCTTTTAAACCGGTGGAGCAGCCTGAGGGTAATAATGCTGCGTTTTTCATAAAAGCATTCGATCTAGCAGGAAACTTTAGCAGTGTTGGGGCGTGGGATTTAGGAATTGATAAAACTGCTCCTGTCACTGAAATGAAGCCGTTAAGTGGTACACAGCTAAGCAATGCATTTTTGTTAGAATGGACGGCTATTGATAATTTATCGGGGCTTGATTTTGTTGAAATTCAAGAAAAAATGAATAATGGTAGCTGGCTAACCCTACCAACGATTGATGAAATATACGAAGATTATTGGATCATTGGGATTCCAGGAAATACATATTCATATCGTATGCATGGGGTCGACCACTCAGGCAATAGTGAAACCTACCCAAGTGCAGCCGAAACAAGCACTACGATCCCTAACCCAAATGTGATTTGTTCCGCACTAGATAGCTATGATTCGTCTGGAAATGACAATTCACCAGAAAATGCAAGTGAGATTTTCACCGATGGAGCTAGTCAAGACCATAATTATTGCAATCCATTATCAACTGATTATAAGAATGATGAAGATTGGGCTAAATTGAACGTATTTCAAGGTCAACATTACCTTATCCATAGCATTGTTAAAAGCTCACCGACAGCAACCGCAATTAGCCTGTTTGCACAAGATGGGACAACAATCCTTGCAGAATCGGTTCCAAGAGCTTTTGGAGACAATACATACCTTATTTGGACTCCTGCACAAGATGGTCTGATCTACCTACGTTTTCGGCATATAGATGGGCGAGTAATTGGGACTAATGTCGGTAGCACGATTTCAGTAAAAACGGTAACATTAACTTTTTTACCAATTCTCAATCGGTGATTTGAAATCGTCATAAATATAATCAAGCCTCGAATGTGGGCTTGATTATTAATTAAGTATCTGACGGGGCTAGGACACCAATCTCGGATCTCGGTCTGGCATAGCACTGCAGTTTGTGATACATTTGTCAACGCTATGCCTTCCCTTGCTATTGCTCTGCTACTCACCTCTGCTGCTCTTCATGCCCTTTGGAATTTACTCTTAAAACAATCTCGTGAAAAATTTCTTGCAATGGGTTGGCAAGTCATCATTGGCAGTATCGTGTCTATTTTCGCCCTTTGTTTTGCTGGTTTGCCACCCAATTCGATGTGGTTTCTCATTTTGATCAGCACGATCCTGGAAGCTATTTATTTCGCTATCCTTACTTATGCATATAACGATCATGATTTTTCTCTTATATACCCAATCGCCCGTGGAACTGCACCTGCTTTGGTTCTGATTTGGGCCGGATTATTTCTTGGTGAAAAACCAAGTATTGGAGGCTTTGTTGGTATCTTTTTAATTGTATGTGGTTTAGTTATTATTGGTGCAACCAGCTTGATTCAAAATCATACTGGGAAACCACATCTCCGCGGAATAGCCCTGGCACTATTGGTTGCCCTGGTAATATCAATTTATACCCTCGTAGATGGATATGCGGTGAAAAGAGGTCCAGCTGTATCCTATGGACTGAGCCTATTCGTTCTGATGCCTGTCTTTACCACACCTTTTATTGTCCGTCATTATGGCTGGGATCACACCATAAATTCTTTCAAAGAGCAACCAGGTCGCATCATTTTGGTCGGTATCCTTGCGGTGATTGCCTATTTGTCTGCCCTGTTTGCTTACTCGATCGCACCAGTGAATTACTCAGAAGCCATACGCGAAGTCAGTGTAGTGATGGGTGCTTTTGCAGGATGGTATTTCTTAGGTGAACAGATGGGAAAAATCCGTATCCTTGGGTCAATAGTTATATTTACAGGGATTGTGTTGATTGCAGTATTTGGCTGATGCTGAAATGGATACAAGATAACTCCCCAACCAGTTGAAAGTGGTAGGGGAGTTTTTATTTTATCAAGAAGAGGGAATCAAGAAAATAATACTATTATGTGAATTTACTGGTTGAAATTGAGATTTATTGCCTTAAAACCAAGACAGCTTCACGAGAGCAAGTGACTTGGTCTTTATCACCAATTTTCGGTAGTTCAAGGAATGGGTTATTGAACGTGTCCATGTAGAAGCGGTTACTACCGACCAAAACCTGGATGCGGACGACTGACCCGAGGAAGGTGATATTCTCGATCGTACAATCAAGGATGTTGGCTTTCCTTTCTTGGGATACAAAATTGAAGCGCTCGGGACGGATCGCAATTGTGATTTTGTCGCCTTTTAGCATTCCATCCAACCCCTCTGCTGCCTGCAACTGAACCCCGTCGATTTGAAGCAGGTGTGTTGCCGGATCGACCACCTCGGCAGCGGTTGTATTTAATGTTCCAACGAAGCCAGCGACGAAAGCAGTTGTGGGGAAGTTGTAAATCTCAAATGGGGAGCCAACTTGTTCGATCTTACCCTCATACATGACGACAATGCGGTCTGAGATAGACAAAGCTTCTTCCTGATCGTGCGTGACATAGATGGCCGTGATGCCAAGTTTGCGTTGGATGGCGCGGATTTCTGCACGCAATGAAACTCTGATCTTGGCATCCAATGCAGAGAGGGGCTCATCAAGAAGTAGCACTTGAGGGTGAATAGCCAGAGCACGTGCCAGGGCAACCCTTTGCTGTTGACCTCCAGAAAGCTGGTATGGGTAACTGTCCCCTTTCTGCTCGAGATGAATTAGGGCGAGCATTTCTGTTATCCGCGTTTGAATGAACTCCTTCTTTTCTCTGCGTACTTTTAGACCAAAACCAATGTTCTGAGCAACCGTCATATTAGGAAATAAAGCGTAGGCTTGAAAGACCATACCCACGTTGCGTTGATTGGGTGCTTTTTCAGTGATATCTTCATCATCCAGGATGACATTTCCGGTCGTAGGGATCTCGAAACCAGCAATCATGCGCAGGGTGGTTGTCTTTCCACAACCTGAAGGGCCGAGGAATGATACGAACTCACCCTTTCGTACGTCCAGGTTGAAGTCTTGTACCACCTTATTCGTGGAGAATTGTTTGGAGATATTATTAAGGGATAAATGTGTCATGAGTTGTTACTCTTGGATGATTTAGTGTCCACCACCGACTTGTGCTTGCCCACCACGACCGATAAAGGAAATGATCCCCATGCATGCCCAGGTGAGGGCAAAGCTGATGATAGCTAATGCTGCTGGTTCATATGCTCTGTTTTGAATTAAATCCATCATATAAGGGGCAAAGGCTGGTTTAACCAGATATCTGGCAAGGACGAGCTCGCCCACTACGATAGCAAAACTCAAGAAAGCACCATTTAAAATGGCAACGCGTATGTTCGGGATAATGATGCGGAATAGAATGGTACCCCAACCTGCACCTAAACTTTGAGCAGCTTCAGTTAAGGTACGCACATCAATTGCACGCAGTCCAATGTCAATCGCGCGGTACATATATGGCATTGAAATTACTGTATAGGCTGCAACAAGAAGGAATGGACTGTCTACAATCAGCAATGGAGGATGACTATAGGTTCGAACCAGGCCAAAGGTAAATACAATGACCGGGACGACGAACGGAATCAGGGTGATAAACTCGATCGCAGTACGAGCTTTTGGTACCTTCAGGCGTACCCAAAACGCGGTGGGGACAAAGAGCAAGATTCCAAAGATGATTGTTAGCGTAGCCCAAATAAGCGAACCTGTGAAACCACGAATAAACTTTGGATCATGGAAGACGTTAGTATATGCCTGGAAACTTAGGTGTCCAAGTTTAGCATGTAGTGAATACACAAATGTCGCGATCAATGGTAGAAAGAAATAAAGCATTCCGAGGATGATCACAAACCAGGCAAAAACTTTGCCCCGGCTCTTCATCGCAGCCACCTTTCTGTTCGACGCTGCAGGACGGTATAACCGGTAATCGCTAAAGCCATAATCACCACCATCCCAAGTGCCAGGGCATAACCAACACCTTGATTACCCAAGACATCGCCACTCAGCTCTGAACCAATCAGGATTGTCACCAGGTTAATTGACCCTCCGGTAAGTGCCTGGGCAGTGGCGATAGCACCAAAGGCATTGCCGAAAAGAAGAATCGTCGTTCCCAATAATGACGGTAGCAAGATTGGAAATGCGACATACCTCCAGTATTGGGCTGAGTTAGCGCCTAGATTCTGGGAAGCCTCCATCCATTCACGGCGTAAACCGTCAATCGCCGGGGCAATGATTAGAACCATCAAGGGAAACTGGAAGTACATATAAACCAAACTCAAGCCTGTCATCGTATATAGCGTGAATCCATGAAAGTAGGGATTGTAGCCGGTTAATTTAATCCAGTTTATTAGCATACCTGCTGGGCTCAGTAATGCAATGAAGGCAAATGCCAGGGGAACACCTGCGAAGTTGGAGGCCACACCACAGAAGGTCAACAAGCTCACGCGTACGAAAGTAGGTAAACCACCACGGATAGCAGCATAGGCTAACAGAAAACCAAATAGGGCACCACCTATAGCGGTGATCAGGCTGATCTTGATGCTGATCCAGTAGGAGTTGAGAATATAAGGGGTTTTAAAAAGGGTAATAATATTATCAATGGTAAATGCGCCCTTCCCCAATTCTCGAAAACTACGTGTGACGATGGTCGAGGATGGATAAAGAAGGAAAAGGAATGTAAATAGAAAGAAAGGCACGACTCCGAGCCATGCCCAGGACCTTTTGGGTTGAGCGGGACGCGCCTTAGGCGCGTCCCGCATCTCTAATTCAGAAGTAGCCACGTTTACTTTACGGTACTGGGGTTGGTAAGTCGACACCTACGGTAGTCATCCAACCCTCGGTGATTACCTTCTTTGCTGCTGCCAGCTGATCGGGAGTGGGGGCTACAGCCCCGGAAAAAGCACTAGAGGCAGGAAGCTTNGCTGCCACGTCTGCAGGGATGACTCCACGGGCTTCCAGGTCAGCCTGTTGAACGCCATGGGCATAGCCCTTCATCCATGCCAGCTGACCTTCGTCTGAATGGAGAACTTCCATCCAGACCTTGGCACAATTGGGATGGGGTGCATAGGCGCTGATGGCCTGAACATACATGCTGGCGATGGTCGGGGAGGGATAGGTAATTTCCAGGGGGGGATTCCCAGCAAAGGTATCCTTATCACCGAAAGCCAGATAATCCCAGGCAAGAACGATAGGGGTTGCACCCTGGGCGACTGTGCCTGGCTTGGCAATCACAGGGACATAGTTGCCAGCTTGGTTTAGCTGGTTGAAGAAATCCAGCCCTGGCTGGGCGTTATCCAACGAACCACCATTGGCCAGCGCAGCGGCAAAAACTGATTGGATCGCTTGGTTGGAAGTGCGCGGGTCACCTGAAAGAGCTACCTGGCCCTTATATTCTTCCTTAAGCAGGTCTTTCCAATTGGTTGGAGGATTTTCAACAACTGCTGTATTGGTTTCTAGAGCCATAACGCCATAGTACCCACCAGTCCAGTAGCCTTCTGGATCCTTGGCAGAAAGACCTAGCAAGGTGTCAGGGATCTTATCCCAGGTAGAGACCTTATAGGGTTGGTAATATCCGTCAGCTTTGCCAGAATCACCGTAGGCATAACCGACATCCACGATATCGGGAGCCTGTGGACCCATGTTACCCTTGTTTGCTTCGATGGCTGCCAACTCTTCAGCAGAGCCAGCATTTTCATTTAACGAATTAATCTCGACACCTGTCAGATTCGTAAATGTATCGAAGATCTCCTGGTAGTTTGCCCACCAGCCAGGTGTGGCGATGATCGTCACCATACCTTCTTGCTTGCAGGCATCTATGAGCTCCTGGGGAATATCTTTTACACTTGACCCTTTGGTGGGGGCTTCTGTAACGACAGGTGCTTCTGTGACTACCGGCGCTACGGGTGCGACTGTGGTTGCTGTAGCACATGCAGAAAGTACGAATGAGGCAACTAAAATCAGTGATAACACGGTAAAAGCGATTTTATTGGTACGCATTTTCTAATTCTCTCCTATGCATTATGATGTCGATTTTCTAATCTTACATATCTGTCTTACTCTTATACGAATTATTTACTGACTCACCTCCTATCTTAGCGGAAAAATCTCATTGTACGGTCACACAACAACGAGTTTAGCTATGGTTTTCTTTTATATATCATGCACTTGTTCGATTATTAGGATTTTACCTATTATGCCATAATTAGGGGAATATTAGAAGGAGTAGATTAGTAATATGACTACCAACTACTCCTTCTTAATAATCATCTATCCCAATATCTTACTCAACTGGGATCTCCTTGTAAACTTTTTCAATCTGGATACCCTGCTTCCGACGGTAATAACTGAAACCGAAGTATATAGCGGCTGCGAGCAAGTAGTTGAATAGCATGAAGATCATCGAGTTCACGTTTGACCAGCCAATGGCGTAGCTGGCAATTCCGTCAGCTGTCGTTGGATCCCAGAACCACACCACCAGTAACCAGTCTAAGAAGCCTAGGAAGATCAGCCCCGCCAGGGTAACTAGCGGCATGGCTTTGCTGTTTGAGATTCCCTTGACAACCTGTACCAGGATCCAAACCAGGATCACCGCATTGACAATTGTCAGGAGCCCTAATAGGATCACAACAAACCAGGTTGCACCGTTTGCCCCCACCGCTCCTAACCCGCTGAGGATCGTCCAGGCATATTTGAACGAAATGTAAATGAGGTAAACGGAAAATACAGCATAGAGGGCTGTTACTATCCAACCAAGCCAGGCAGGAACTTTATATTTGGCAATCGGTGAGCCATCAAATACATCCTTTGCTCTCCATGGCATGATGACTCCAGCGATAGTGGATCCGAGAAAAGTGATGGCAATGACAACGGTTGCGTCCAACGCCAGTGTATTGAAACTGAATATTTTAAATGCATACAGGTACGAAACAATTGCAGCAGGAATAACCATCAGCAATAAGGCAAAAATGGGCGTCTTTGTGCGTGGTTCAATCTTCGATACCCATTCTGGCAGCATGCGGTCGATGGCCGCGGCGAAAATCACCCGTGTCGAGCTCAGGAAAAGTGTGCCGGACCATCCGAACCACCACAAGCTCATCAGAAGCACAATGATGAACATCAGTGCTGGGCTCTTAACCATGAAAGTAGCAAATAGAGCTGGATATG
>WSSedA1B3DRAFT_1000219_pt1 | contig 16404 bp, 18 predicted proteins | sample WetSurSiteA1Bulk_FD_9468 | JGI IMG/M metagenome (IMG submission 9468)
CCCCTGCTGCCATGGCAGCGCCTGCTGTAGCAACCGCTGCAGTGGCGGCGGCTCCAGCCCCAAATGCTGCGGCTGCACCGGCTCCATTTCCTAATGCTCCAGTACCGCCCCCCATTGCAATTTGTCCAATTAGCGGAGGTATTTTGTTGGTGAGAACAAGCAGCACAACTGAAACAATTAACATCACACCTAATTCTTTCATTTGGATACCAGCGCTCATATTGATGTAATACTGATCGACAAATGATTTCCCAATACCTACAAGTAAAACCATAGTGAGGAGTTGGGCTGCAACGCTTAGCACGGTCTTGAAGTAACTGATGGCCATATCTGATGTCCAACGAGACCCGCCGAAGCCTAGAAAGAACACACCTGCATAGGCGAGTATCCAGCCACTGATCAACAATAGCAGCATGTTCACTGCGACTAAAGCCAACACAATAAGAATAATGAGGCTGATGATTATTCCTGCTGTACTATCAACTGGCGTCCACCCTGACGAGCTATCGTACACTTTAGCAAAGATGTCGAAGCCTATATCAACAATGCCTGATGGTGTCAGCGATGGGCCTGTCCCCGTTGCATTGCCGCCAATTTTGCGTAGGGAATCCTGGATGTCGATGGCGAATTTTGGGCCGTTGGTTAGCAACCACCAGAAGAAGCCGGTAAAAACTATAAAACGGATTAATTCCGCGAAAAACTCGCCTATATCAGCCTTGCGCAAAGCCAGCATCCCGAATGTCCATACCATGCTAATCAGGGCTAAGGTCCAAAACAACCAGGTTGCATGAGTCGTGATCGTCGTACCCCATGCACTTGCCGCCGTTGAATAACGACTGAGAACGCCATCCATGATATTAGCATTATCGATAGCGGCGTGTGCGTTGGCTGAAATAATCACCATGCCAAGAAAAAAGGCACTTCTTACACTATTGAATAGGGAGGGAATTCTCATGTTCGCCTACCAATTAACAACCTTACTAGGTTTGAACCACTTACTATGCTTCTGTTTTTTTAATTCTGGTGTGACTGCCTGGACGGGTTTCTGTTCTACTGGCTCTGGTGCGGCCTGAATAGTTTTCTGTTCAACTGGCTCGGTCTGGCCAGAGCTATAGCGAGGACATTCTTTCGTCAGCCTCTCCTTTTGTGCGGGGTCTGTTATATTATCAAGATCAGCACATAAGATGCTTGCGTCCTCAAGCTTGTTTGTGCAGCCGATAATAAAGCCCGTTATTGTTACCAGAAGCAGCATTTGATAGGGTATTTTTTTCATCACAGCCTACCAATTAACTACAGCGCTTTTTTGAAATTTACCTTGGCGAAGCAGCTCACTGGCAGCGGCTTCTCGGGCTTCTCTATCGGCCAAAGCCTGGTTCCTGGTGGTGATGGCGTTTTGCTGGGCAATCAACAACCCGCGTATTTGAAGAAGCTGGTTGCCTTGTGCGCTGGCAAGCTGGTTAGCGAATTGTATAGCCTGCATTTGCCCAACCGCCCCTTGTGCGCCCGATTGTAGCCGTTGTAACTGCCGTGCATCCGCTTCCATTGAGTCTTGTTGTTGGTCGAGTCCCTGGAACAGACTGTCGTTAGCCTTTTTCTGTGCCTGCGAAGATATAGTCATAGTTGCGTTTAGATCTGCCCTTTCCGCCGCTGTGCATCCAGTTAAACTAAAACAAGGCGAATTACGGTAATAATTAACGTCTTGATACTTTGATAGGTAGCCATCCAGACTGCCAACCTGGTTTTTGTAGTAGTTTAATGTGTCAATAGACCCCCTCAATTTGTTCATAGTGCCTGTCGCCTGATCCCAGACATACGCGGCGGGTGCGAGGGTGTTCTGCAACTGATTTTGGTATTGCTGTAATTGTGTGCTGTATTCTTGGACTTGCTTAAGTGTTTGGGACACCTCCTCAGAAGCAGTTATCGTTGTTTGTGCGGTGTTTGTGGGGTCAAAAACAACATCGCCAACGCCGAAAAGGGCATAGGTCTGTGTCGATACTCCAAGGCCAACAACAAGAGCGAGCAATAAGGCGGGGTTTGTAGCCATTTTGTTTGTAACAGGTGTTTTCATTATCTTGACTCCTTGGTGTTAATAATCAAATGCTTGATAGGGTTTCGTGAATGTCATGTCTTTGGTGACAACGACGTTGAACCGATACCCAGGCCGGATTTCCAAAGTGGGTGAAATATTGAGGTTCTTGGACATCAATCTCGCGGTTACTTGCCCGAGTTGTTGGCCAAGCGCTTGGCTCATAGCGGTTGTTGCATTTTGCTGATAGCCAAGACCTTGCCCTGTATTCGTTTGATTTTGACTCAGCGTGAATCCTGCTGTCATGGCTGATAATAAAAATGCTGATGAATATAACCTGACATAATGATTATTAACCTGATCGGTAAAGCCAGAATAGCCTTCACTATCGCTGCCCGGCATTGTGCCAATATCCATTGCTTTTCCGTCAGGAAAGATAATGCGCTGCCAAGCCACCAACACTCTCGCCTGACCATACTCGACTTCGCTTGAATAAGTCCCAACCAACCGCGATCCTTGCGGTATTAATTTCCATCTATGCGTAGCTGTATCGTATACGTCCTGACTGACTTGTCCGGCAATCTGCCCAGGTAGGGAAGAATTAATACCATAAATCATGATTGCTGGAATGACGTACCCTGCCCGGAGTTCATAGGGTGTTCTTGGCGCATCGGGTTGAGAGTCAAGTTTCCATCGATCGCCACTGTTGGAGTTGGCGAATTGCTCATAGCCTTCGCGGTGTCTTGGTTGAGTGTCGTCCTCTTGCAATAGTCTCGGGGGGCTGTAGCCGTTCCCGATTCCGGCAGTTTGAAGTTGCTCCAATCGCGACCGATAAGCAGCCGATGGATCTTCCTTTGTTTGCGCGTCAGCTTCTTGTTGCAGGGCGTTCATCCTGGTCAGAGTTTCCTCACGCGAGCCAAGCGGGTATTTCTGTGATCCTGACGTGGATGCAGGGTTGGCCGACGTACTAAACTGAACGCTGGTCTTGGCCTTAATGGCTTCCTCCAGTTGTTGCATCTTCGCTAAGCGTATTCGCTCCCGATCGTCATTGGGCTGGTTGTTGGGTTGATTGTTTGGCGATGGGGGTGGTGCCGGCGGGAAATCCAGGTTTTCCCGTGCAATAGGTATTGGTGGGGTATCTGGCATAGGGGGCGGCACAAACTGTGAAGCTTTGTTAGGCTGAATAATGCCATCCTTATGGCTGCCGACAATTTCATTAGCGAACATACTCGTGTTGCCGACTTTCCCTTCTTTAGCGCTTGGTACCTGGTTCTGTTGCTTGACGCGCTCGGCGGCTACCAAGGTCATCACGATTAGGAACACGGTTAAAAGCCCTCCGATGATGTACATCGGTAGATTATTTACCCGGCGAACGCCTGTTGCCCTAGAAAGAACATTAGGAGATACATCTGGCGACATTTCTTGATCTATACTCATGTCGCTCACTCCTTTCTAGCCCAGGAGCCGGCCGGTTGTAAAATCCCATTATGGGCCGTATAAACGCGGCTTAGAGGTTGCTCGTTTATTAACAATGTTGCACGGTATATGCTCATCGATGGCACTTGGTCAACAATGTATTTTAAATCGATAGCCGAGTTTGCAGAGTTCTTGCTTTGCGCTTCCGTTGCCGGATTATATTCAAGAATGGCATATCCTTTTACTCTTAATAGTTCAACAAGCTTCCCGCCAAAATCATCAGCGGTGGCTTGTTTTATGTCAATCCTTGTTGTTGCCGGTGGATAGAGTGCCACCAGCTTTTTTACCGAATCCTCTGCTATTTCCTTGTTATAGGCCACTGCTGATGGATTTAGGTAATTACCATAGTGTAAGGGGCTGTTGGTTGTACATCCGGCAAGGAGCAGGGCGAGTATCATAAATCGCATGGCTATTTCCCCCTCGTGATGGTCACTCGGTCTTGTCCACTACCAACACCTGCTATCAGGACGGCTTTGTCGAACACCGTGTCAACAATGAATCTGTCGCCCTGCACACTGTAATTAACAATGTCTTTTTCCTCGTCTGTGAACACCCCCTTCACTTCGTATCACAAGTAAAACGGGCGCTTCGGTCTGCTCCATTGTGCCAGGCATTTGGATGATTGTTTTTATGCCATTGTTGTAGACGCGAACAGGCTTCCATCTCGCTTCCCCATCCACGTCATAGTTAAAATTTAAGTCCCCCAAATACTCGCCGGTTTGGGGAATTGTGCTGTCTTTTTCTTCTTTTGCGTCGTGTGCCTTAAGGGCTTCCCACTTGGCATTTGCATCTTCCGGGTAGGTAAAGCCTATACGAGACATATACTTGGTTCGATGTGAACGCAACTGGAAGTGATAGGTGCGTCTATTCGTGGTCACAACAAGCGATGTTTCCAGTCCTACATCATGGGGTTTAATCATGAGGTGCTGTATTTGACTAACAGTCGATGGCCCGCTACCCGTTATGGCAGGTTCAACCGACCATCGACCGGTATCACCCAGATTAATCGAGTTAACCTGCTCACCTGGTTGCAGCTCTACATCACAGACCTGAAGTACAGCACACACAATACTGGGTTGCTGCGCACCGAATAAGAAGCGAATCGTCCCATCTTGGCCAGCTACAGGCTTGATTCCGCGTGGTGATGTGCCTCGCCATTTATTAGAAATGTTAATAGCCGTTTTCTCTTGGGCACTCAAAACGGGGTTGTTATTCGAAAAATAGAGATCATCCATGTTTTTTTCGCCCACTTCCCCTGCCATGATAGTTGTGGTTGCTGCGGCCATGACTAAGACGAAAAGATACTTTTTCATAAGTGTTTCCTTTTAAGGTTGTTTCGACCAGGAGAAATCGCGCACATATATTCCTAGCGGGTTCATACGCACTTGCTCTTCTGTTGTTTGTGGTGTTGACGGTATGGTGTAGACCGTTACCAGTGCGCGCATACGGAAGGGTTCTCCTTGTAGGATGCCTTGCCGGTCGTTGACGATTTCAATCCAATCCACTTGCCAAGTATCGGGGGTTTGGGGGATGACCGAATGAATCTCAATGCTCACGGTCTCCTTGGTTGCACGCGTGAACGGGCTGCTCTCCTCAGTGCCATTGAACCATTGGTTTGCTTTGGCTGTAGCAGGATCGTTTGCCGATAGCATAGAGTACACACGAAACACTGCCTTTCTCTGCAAGGCGATATCGGGAGTCACAATACGCGCATCGTTGATGAACGAGGCCACTGCTGAATGTACGACGCGCTGATCGGGTGTGGCGATAAGCTGGGCAGGCGATACGGCTAACGCCTGACCNAGCTTATCAACTTCTATTATGTAGGGTATGAACTTTGATTGGCTGCCGATATGGATAATACCGCCGACACTGGCTAAAGCTATCATCAGACACAGTATGCCCATCACTTGCCATGTTTGACGAGACGTCATAACAGCACCCACATGATCGTTCCACGAGCGGCGAGCTGCCAGGTATGGGTTTTCGGCACCGGTTGGCGATTTCTCCAAGCTCATGGTGGTATCAGTTACCGTGCTGGTGTTTTGTGTCTTATTGAAAAGACTTTTGATCGTTTCTCCGGTGCTCATGCTGCCGTCCTATAATCATTAAGTTTTAATCCCCGCCCAGCCAGCCATTCATGCACCCAGTCGTCACCAAACTTGGCTTCCAGATTTTTGATGACGGCCACCGAATCTTTATCGGAAACTCCGACAAATGCCAGGCTCAAAGAGCCAATAGCCAGGTCAAAGAGTCGCCGGCCGTTTTCTGATATGTAGTAGTATTGGCGCTTGGGTATGGCTGTTGCCAGTATTTCAATTTGCCGCGCGTTGAGACCCATACGCCGATAGAGTGCGGCGGTATCTTCGTCCCGTGCGTAGATATTAGGCAGGAAAATTTTGGTGGCGGTTGATTCAACCATCACATCCAAAATACCTGAGTTGGCTGCGTCAGAAAGGCTTTGCGTTGCCATCAGGACGATACAGTTGGCCTTACGTAACACTTTGAGCCATTCCCTAATCTTTTCACGGAAAGCGGGGTGTCCGAGCATCAACCATGCCTCGTCCAGAATAATAGCGGCGGGTTGGCCTTTCAGACTACGTTCAATACGACGGAACAGATAAAGCAGTGTTGGTAAGGCAAACTTCTCGCCAAGGTTCATCAGTTCTTCAATCTCGAATACCGTGAAGTCTGATAGCGATAAACCATCTTCTTCGGCATCGAGCAAATGCCCCATGTTGCCATCCACCAAATACTGCTTTATGGCTTCACGGATCGCTTCGTCTTGGATTGTCAGCGAGAACTCGGAGAGTGTTTTGGCACCGCTGTCATACATACTCATAACGGCGTTGCCAATCTCATTGCGTTGCGCCGGTGTTGTTATGACGTTGTTTAACGCCAGGATGGTATCAATCCATTCCATTGCCCATGCGCGATCACCTTTAGTTTCCAGGAACTGCAACGGACAAAATGCGAGGTGACCATCGTCAGAGGCTACCGTAAAATGCTTTCCGCCTGTCGCCTTTGCCAGAGCATACATTGACATGCCCTTGTCGAAGACATAGATAGACATGCCTTGATAACGACGTAGCTGTGTTGCCAGCATCGCCAAAAGAGTAGATTTGCCGGCACCAATCGGGCCAAAGATAAGACTATGCCCAACATCGCGAACATGAAGGTTTAACCGAAATGGCGTGGCTCCATGCGTGACGCAGTGCATAAGAGGCGGCGACATGGGTGGATAAAAAGGACAAGGCGCCTGGTTTAAGCCTGTCCAGATCGTGCTTGTAGGAAGTAAATCAGCCAAGTTCATCGTGTTCATAAGAGGACGTCTCACGTTCTCAACACCGTGTCCCGGCAAGCTACCAAAAAAGGCATCCATGGTATTGATTGTTTCAATCCGTGCGGTGTACCCAATGCGGTTGATAGCTTTTTCAATCTGTCGTGCAGATGATTCCAGTTTTTCGCGATTTTCGTTCATCAGAATCACTACACTCGTGTAATACCCTTGTGTAACCAGCCCGCTGTTTACTTCTGCAATGGCCGCCTCTGCATCGGCCACCATCGACACAGCATCCTGATCTACAGCACTCGAGTTCGTATTGAACACCTGATCGAAGAAGCCACGAATTTTTTGCCGCCATTTCTTACGATATTTATCCAAGTGTGCGATTGCTTCATGCGCATCCATGAAAATAAACCGGGACGACCAGCGGTATTCACAGGACTGCTCGCCTAATGCCGTCAAAATGCCTGGGGTTGACTCCAATGGAAAACCTTCAATAGCAACAACCTGAATAAACTTACGTCCGATTTTAGGTACCACTCCTCCCCACATTTCTTGCCCGCCGATAAGTGCATCCAGATAGATAGGATTGGTAGGGAGTATTACTGGGTGGTTTATGCCGGTGACACAGAATTGTAGCCAGCGCAGGAGATCATCATGGGTAACGCTCGATCCGTCCTCGTTAACAATATTATTACCTTTAAGACGCTCCATCTTAACAGCGGCGGACAGGGCGTTTTCAATGTTGACGCATTCTCGTTTGAATGCGTCAATTAAGCCCTTTGTCCGTGCCTTTTTAGTTAGCCCTTTTACTTCGTCATCAAACATCAATTCAACGAACTTACTTTGGGCTAACAACGGCGGGAAGTAGGTCGCAGTGAGCACGAAATACCCTTCGTACATAGTGCCAAGACTCTCAAAAAGCCGGCGGCGCTCCTCATCAATAGCGGCTGAAACAGGGTCAGGAAAGTGTGAAAGACCCTCTTCTGTATAATGAGGTGCAGGTCTGCGTACCGCATCAATGTGTATCATCCACCCGTTGCCTAAGCCCGATAATGCTTGATTGATACGGAATGAGTTCATATTCCGCTGCTCATCGGTACTGCTTGCATTATCATCCCCTTTATAAAGCCAGGCGGCGATAAATGATCCGTTCTTGCCGACAATCACACCATCATCGACCATAGCGGCGTAATTTAGAAGATCAGCTAATCCGGCATCTTTGGAGCGATACTTTTTTAGATTAAGTTCCGCACCGACATCACGGACGCGCAAGAACAGAACAAGCAACAACACTATACCTAGTGTCGCGTTGGTAATAGCTATTGCTTCGTTCATTTGTAGGGTTCCCCTTTATTCAATCGGAAAGGTGTACTGCGAGCTGGATAATACGACTTGTATTTCCGGTGTCGCAGGTACACGAAACGTAACTTAGGGTCTGTCTTTGCCATGAGGCGGCACGCAAATAATGCGACGAGCCACAATAGAAGCCCAAAAATAGATGCCCTAAGTTCTTGTGCGCTGAATACCAGCGCAAATGCCATCAGGCCGGAGAACATCACCAGTTCACGATCTCCACCCATGAACAGGTTGTCTCTATTTCCGGCCCGTCTAATGGGAATCGCACGAAGAGCCATGATTAAACAATCCGTCCGATGACAATAGTGGCGGCCTGGGCCGTTTGAAGGACATTACTTTCAAGGGTTGCTATGACAGCGCCGCGACCGAAAAGTGTGCTCATGATATTTTGTGCGCCAACCAACAGCGCCATAACCAAGACGAGGAAAATCATGGTGCGAAAAAAAGCGTTAAGCTCTCCCCCGAAAATAAGGATACCCCCGGCAACAACAATGCCGACTACAGATAGCGTAAACGCTACTGGCCCAGTGACAGAGTTTGTGAGGCTGGTCAGCCACGGTTCATAAGGAAGAGAACCACCAGTTCCCGTAGACGCAAATGTATGTGCTGGGATCAGTAAAAATAGTCCCAANATTAGTGCTTGGCCGATGTAGGTCATCNTCTGATTATTTATTGCCAGGATTTGACGGGGTTGGTTTTCTTTCATTTTGAAATACTCCTTATTGAGTTNCATAGGTTTTTAGTAATGTATTGGCCATCCTGATACCCTATAACCTCTAGGATTTCCTCGATTCNNCGGCCTTCTGGGGTACGGGCGATATGAACTACAACATGAACNGCTTCCGCTATTAGCGGTTCAATTTCGGATGGAGCCGATTCATTACGAGAAATAAGCGACTTCAAACGTGCGAGACCAGCGGCNGCATTATTTGCATGGAGAGTGGCAGCCCCTCCTTCATGTCCTGTATTCCAGGCATCAAGCAAATCTAACGCTTCCGCTCCGCGCACTTCGCCAACCAATATACGGTCTGGCCTCATGCGTAAAGTTGTTTTGAGTAATGTCGTCATAGGGACTTCCAGTGTTGTATGGTATTGGACGAAATTCTCCGCAGCGCATTGAATCTCCCCTGTATCCTCAATAATAAAAATCCGTTCACTAGAGTCATGCAACACCATTTCATTGATGATGGCGTTTACTAATGTGGTTTTCCCAGAGCCGGTACCTCCGACAACCAATATGTTTCGATGAGCAACAACAGCCGCTCTTATAGCGACATTTTGTGCTGTCGTCATGATCCCCTTTTCTACGTATTGCTCAAGGGTGAAGATGGCTACCGCCCGCTTGCGGATAGCAAAGGTTGGGAAAGGGACAACCGGCGGTAACTGTCCGGCAAAGCGCGAACCGTCAATAGGAAACTCTCCTTCCAAAATCGGCTTGTCTCTGGTTATTACTTTGCCAAGATAACCTGCGACTGTCTTAATGATTGCTTCAGATTGCGCCACTCTAATAGAGCCAATGTATTCCATTTTTTCGCCTAGTTGCTCTAACCATATCTTGCCGTCAGCATTAACCATGATCTCGACAGTTCGAGGATCATGCAGGGCGGTCATAAGCAATGAACCCATATCCCGTTCGAGTTTTTTTATCGCGCGTTCTTTTAGGCTTGAAAAGTTTTCGTCTAGCTTGTCCATTAGCAATCTTTATCTTTGTTATTTCTGTTAAAATAAAGGATATAACGAATTTTTTATATTAGCAATATAAATTTAGCTACCTGATTTTTTCTGATGGCAATCTTTTTTATCCCATAAAAAAATTATTACAATCTTCATCAAATCTTAATGAAAACTACATGCTTGGTCTCATCTTTTTCAGATAAACTTTATTCGGCTTTTGCAACCTTTTGCTGTAACGCTGGCCGCGATGAGTTTAGGGATGAACCCTTGCATCATTCATCGTTAACTCAGGAAACGAATCAAGGGATCAAGATGGTTGGTGGTAGGAATGAAAAACGCGCAACTGATTTGCCCGTCAATGAGGAAACATTATTCAATCGCCGAGCGCCAATGCACTCAATGACCTTGCTGGTCAAGACGAGATAACACTTGGGCTGTGTTTCTTAGGATTGGGATGGACTACTTCGATTTTTTCTTGTGGTTTAAATATTTTTTAAGAGTTTCTTTGTTCGCCTGATCCCACTGGCGAATCCTAAAAGCTTGATACTCAGTCACGATTGCAGAGATACGAACGAATCCGTCCGGTAAACTTCTCGGTGCTTTCCCACCTGCCAATTCGTCTAATGTTTCCTTGTCTAAATCAGTTAACTCCAGGAGAAGTGGTAAGGATGTTTCCAGAGCTTCAGCAATGGCTTCCATCACTTTGAGCGACGGGTTGGCTTTACCATTGGTGAGATCACTCAAGAACGAATCTGATATATTCGCTCGTATGGCTAATTCATGTTTTGTAACGCCCTGCTCTTCCAGCAAGCGTAATATGTTTGTAAAAAGAATTTGGTTATACACTAAGTTAGTAATTCCGCATGTTAATAAGCTGAAATTTTAGCCGCTAAAATTTCATGCTTGGATTTATTTTTTTGTTTAGCTAAATAACATGTTATATTTAAACAGGCCAAATAAACGCCACCAAACAAGTTCCAATTTACCTGGAATCTTACACGACATAATAAGGTTTCGTATAGCCAAGGAATCGTGTAGCTTTATTTTATAACCGTATATGCCTTTGATACTAACTATTACAAGGACAATCAAATGGGCGACCAAAACGAAAAGATTGTAAATTTACCAGAAAACCTCAAAAGAGATGTTCCGCAACTCCATAAAGACGCGTTTTCTAATAAGCAGCTTTGTTTGTTTCAAACATTTTTCGTTAATACTGAAGAACAGCAAGATCAAGTTTCTAATTCAATCGAGCTTTGGGATAGTGTGCCGCGCTATTCAATCTCACAAAAAGCCATGAATAAAATGCGTGATGATAAAGGGCGATTAGATTTGTTAAAGATTGATTTTCTTTACAAACAAATGAAGCTTACGGCGATCATCCAACCGGCACTCATTCGAGAAACTAATAATGGCATTGAATCTACTGTCTCTTATTATCCCTCGTCGAATGAGGAGATTATCGAAGAGGCGCTTCGTAAAATCGCATCCATACAGAACATGGGCTTTCATGAACAGAACAAGCATAGCGGAGTAATGTTTACGCTTTATCAATTGCGAGAAGAATTGAGTCGGCGTGGGCATGAACGCAACTATACTCAGATTGTGCAAAGCCTTAATATCTTGTCTTTAAGTATTATTGAAATAACTAGCGGGGACAAGAAAAATAAATCATTTGCTCGAAGTGCTTACTTCCCTGTTCTAGCCGGCGTTACGCGTGAAGATATAAGTGAAGACCGTAATGCAAAATGGTATATCCAATTTCATCCGTTAATTACTGAATCCCTGGATAAGTTAACGTACAGACAATTTAATTACCAGCAGCTTATGAGCCACACAACTCAATTGGCCAGATGGCTGCATAAACTAATAATTAACAAATACACCTTTGCTAGTAAGGTGAAAACCTTTGAAACGCGATATAGCACCATTAAACGCGATAGCGCTATGCTTAATAATTACACTAGAGAGCGTAAGGCCATTGAAGCCTGTGATTTTTCCATGAATGAATTAATGGATCAGAAAATAATCAGCAATATTACTCGTGAAGTAGTAACAGGTGAACGCAATAAGATTATGGATGTTATATACACCTTAACACCTACGGTTGAATTCATTAAAGAAGTTAAGGCAGCCAATGCAAGACAAGGGCAATCAAAAATATAATAAATGCCGGTGGTTTTAAGGGGCGGGTCAGGGCGTTTGTCGGTGGTTTTAAGGGGCACAAGTCGGTGGTTTTAAGGGGCACTGCTAAATTTCTTATCTTTTTTAATCATTTTTCTAAGGTTACCCGGTGGTTTTAAGGGGCGGGTTATAAAAAAGACGGTGGTTTTAAGGGGCGGGTCATGAAAAAAGCGGTGGTTTTAAGGGGCGGGTCATGAAAAAGACGGTGGTTTTAAGGGGCGGGTCATTTCCATTTGGCTGATTTTATCATGCAGCCGGTGGTTTTAAGGGGCGGGTCATAGTAAAATAGTCACTATATGTAATTGATATTACTGATATATTTAATCACGCTAAACGCCCTTATTCTTTTATCCTTATTTATAGTCTTTCTTTAATCATACAAAGTAAACTGTTTAGATAAATTATTCTAATTAACTGTTTATTTTATGCTAGCATCGTAGCACATGATACGGCGGCAATTCTTTAGCTATGACTTGAAAAACCGTTTTTGTAGGCAATTGCTACATGATTAAATTAGTCATAAAGAACGCCCCGGTATTATCCGGGACGTTACGTCAAGGTACTGACATACCAAGACACAAGCGCGGAACTTGCAAGAGCATTGAAGCAGCAAAGCTGGAAGGTGTCAAATGATGGCAAAGATTATAAAATTTCCAAAACAACCAGACACAACTGAAAAACTTGATCCGGTTTTAAAATCACCACAACTAAACAAAGTAAAATCCAGTTTTGGCAGCAGTATTATAAAAATTATTTGGGCGTTCAGCGTTTTGGTATGGCCAATCTTAAAATGGGTTATTTCAATCGACTGTGCCTTCCAGTTTATTCGAATGTTGTATTTCTGGAACGCAGCTGGACACTATGCCAGTGCAATTTTTCTTTTGCATTTCTTCGTACTAACCTTCCTAACCTATTTTGTTACGATTTATAAACCAAAAGGTATTTAAACAATACCTCAGTTTGTCTCGTTTCAATAATATCTATTTTAGCCGCTAAAAGTTATTGTTTTATCATTATTGTTTAGCTATACTTTAACAAACTGGCTGACACTGGTAACTTTAACTAATCGCGGAGCAAAATATGGGTGAAATCCATGAAAAAAAGATTATCCGAAACCCAGTTCCAAGAGTGCATAAAGGGTTTGGATGTGGGAAGCCAAACACTAGAGATAGCGCATGGCGTTTTAGTCGATGGCATGAAACAAACGGTATTTGTAAAACAACTGGGATTATCAAGAGGAGCGGTTTCACAAGCAGTCAACCGAATATGGATAGCACACACTACAAAAAATCTTCCGGAAGGATTTAAGATGGTTTCGGCGGTACTACCAGAGCATCAGGCGTTCATCGTAAATAAATGGGCAGAGATCGCGGTAAAAAAACGAGAAAAGTTGACATGAAAACACTGGTTGTTGCACAACAAAAAGGCGGCGTCGGCAAAACTTCAAGCCTTGTTCATCTTGCATTCGATTTTTTTGAGCGTGGCAAGCGCGTTGCAGTAATTGATCTTGATACCCAAGCAAATGCTTCATTTACACTGCAAGATTTTAATAGCGGTTATTTGGCAAGCCAAATGTTTGACATGGATGGTGATACCCTACGAAAAGCATTTAGTAAATTACCTGATGGACCTCTGTTGCAGCTAGTCGCTTCAGACCCCGTTCTTGCTAACATGGAAAGACGTAGCTTAACTGACGCCTCGGTAGTTTTTAAAGAAAATATAACCGCTTTAGCTGATTGTGGTTTTGACGTGGCGTTAATCGATACAGCTCCTGCCCTTGGTGTCAGTCTTGCTGCGGCCCTCTTCGCTGCAGACTGTGTTTTATCGCCTATTGAACTTGAGGTTTACAGCCTTCAAGGTATCAAGAAAATGCTTACAACCATTGCAAATGTTCGTAAGTTAAATACAAAACTTAAATTTCTTGGGATGGTGCCAAGTAAAGTTGACGCCAGAAACCCCCGGCATCTTCGCCATCACACCGAGTTATTAGAGGCTTACCCACAGCTTATGATTCCTACTGGGATTGGTTTACGAAGCAGTATTGCCGATGCCTTGGCATCAGGTGTACCGGTCTGGAAGATTAAAAAAACCGCAGCTCGTAAGGCTTCGCAGGAAGTCCGCGCATTAGCCGCCTATGTTTTTGAAAAGATGGAGATTGCATAATAATGACTACTTTACTCAATAAATCGCCTGCNAAATCATCAGGGTTAGGTCTTGAAAGNATGGGGGATCTTTCNGCTCTCCTGGATTTTCCTACACATTCTGACGGTTCTCCCCTGCTTCTGGATATGGATTTAATTGATGAAGATCCCAANCAGCCNAGGAAACAAGATAATCCAGGATTTTCCAANCAAAGCCTGGATGAATTAACGGACAATATNGGGNTGCGTGGCGTAAAAACACCNATTTCAGTACGCGAAAATCANAACTCTCCAGGCCGNTATATTATNAACCATGGTGCCCGGCGTTTCCGTGCATCCAAACTGGCTAAAAAATCCATTATCCCTTGCTATATCGACAACGATTACAATAATTACGACCAGGTTGTTGAGAACTTGCTACGGGATAATCTCACACCTCGTGAGATAGCCGACGTTATAGGTATCGAGCTGGCAAAAGGCGTTAAAAGGGTTCATATTGCCAAGAATTTAGGCAAATCGCCTGCGTTCGTGACGCAGCACGCTACCTTACTTGATTTGCCTGATTCGATTGCCGATGTGTTCAACTCAGGTCGCTGTAAAGATGTAACGATTATCAATGAACTCGTGATGCTTTACAAAAAGAATCCCCATGAAGTGAATAATTGGTTGCATGATGAAACCATAGAAGAAATAACAAGAGGGCCTATTAAGTTGTTTCGTGAGTTTTTAGCCGAGAAGCAAAACGATGCGAAACCAGACGACGGCGATTATTTTGTTATGAATGAAAAGGACGCCCAGAAGAAAAAGACTGACAAACTCGATGACCCAACTAAGTTAAAAAAAGCGATTATTAAGGTTCAACATAATGACCGCCCTGCTCGCTTACTGGTAAATCGTCGCCCACCGACTGAAGGCTTTGCATGGTTGAAATATGACGACGACGGACATGAGTTTGAAGCCGATCTTACCCAAGTATTGCTAGTAGCCATTGTGGAAGGTTAAATAAATTACAATGAAACAACGCGTGCTTGTTATGAATGGGCAAAAACTCATTCAGAGCGAAAATTCCGGNCAATGGGCCACAGATAGGGTCGAAAAAGCAGGAACAATCAAACCAGGTATATACAACATACATCTNTCTACNGATGCCGATAAGACCAAGAATTATGAAGGTATCATCCTACACACAGATAAAGCCTNTGTGTANCAACAGGTCGGNAAAAGCTTTGTCAAACATGANCGTNANTTATTCGATAAAGTACCTGNTATTGGAAGTGATTCCAGTATAAAATATGATGGNAACAANGCAGTTGTTACCACTTNCTCCATTAAACAGGGTCGGGGGTTGTCCAGATAATTTTAGCGGCTAAAATTCGGAGGTTACATGAGCGCCCCAAATGAGCAAACGCAAACAGTTACGAAAAGCAGAGACATAATAGATATTGGCAAACAAATAGACATTGATTTAGAGGTTCAAGCGGATACCCTATTAGATGAAGCTAGAGAAGCTGATTCCGAGCAAAGCAGTCTGATTGATACCTCCCCTTTGGATTACCAATATAATGCTGCGCTGGCGGCACAGGTGGATGCAAAGCATGACCAAACTGAACGCATAGAGGATAGATTGGAGAATCTCATCGAGTTGCAAGCCACTCGTTTACAACAAGTTCAGGCACAGCAACCTGGCTTTTGGGCTTTGCCAGGTACACGACAAATGTGGCAGCAGCAAATGCAACAACAGCAAAACACTATGCAAAAGTTACGGGGACGGCTTGAAGTTGTGCGCGAGATAAAAGAAGGCATGGGCGTTCACAGTCCGCGCATTGAAGAATTGGCAGCCCACAAACTACGTTTTCAGGAACCTGGTCTTACTAGCCAGTGGGTCGATATGCAAGAAGCTCATCGCCGTCATCAGGCTTTGCTACGAAAGATGGAACAAGACAAGAAAAAATTGCTAATGCGAGGAGAAAGCGAACAGGTTGGCCGGAGTGCGTATCTTGGATTGTCTCTGTTGTAATATTCATCAATAATGTGGTGTCTTATCATACTTAAAACTGACCCAGTCGCGGAAATATTGCGACCCTCGTGGATTTAGCCCAAATGCAGCATACGAGCAGAAAGCAGTCATTCAGAGACCACCATTGATTGACAGTCAACGACCCATAAGAGACATCTGAGCAAGATTTCCGAATGGCAACATACGACCGAAAGCAGTCAGTAATTTTAATGAACCTAATGGAATTACCAGCCAAGAACGG
>WSSedA1B3DRAFT_1000221_pt1 | contig 16388 bp, 14 predicted proteins | sample WetSurSiteA1Bulk_FD_9468 | JGI IMG/M metagenome (IMG submission 9468)
CCTTTGAATATATTTCATGCTATTACAGGAGCGCTGGACATAAAAGGTGGTACAATACATCTGGTATCCGTTTCTTTTACGGGGAAAGAAGTGTTTGCAAGACTGAAGGGAGCGATTCAAAACTCTGTCATGGATCTTACCATGGAAATTATGCCGGAAAGGTCGATTGTTGAGAATCCCTTTCTCCTGGCGGAACTTGAACAATATAAAGTTTCTCCCGGTTATTTTGTCATTCCAATTAAGGGTACTCTTGCCCTGTAAGGAGGTAGTCGTGAGGCATTTTATTTGCTTACTATTTGTATTGGCCCTTGTTGCATGCGGCGCTGATGGTCAACACCAAATCAGTGAAAACACTGAGAATGCTGACTCTTTTGCTCTACATACACAAGGGGTCATACCTGACGAAAAGACTTTGCAGGCTGCCCGATATCTTTCGGGGGAAATTCTCGTAAAATTCAAGTCCGAAACCTCAAGTCGCACAATGAACGCTCTGAATTATGCTATAGGCGCAGTAAATGTCCGGGAACTGAGGCATATCGGAGTGCAGCGAATTAAATTGCCTGATTCTGCGGATATGAAAGAGGCAATCGCCTATTACCGATCGAAGCCCGATGTGGAATATGCAGAACCAAACTATATTGTCAGAAAAGCTGTCATCCCGAATGACTCCGGGTTCACTCAGCAGTGGGGACTGAACAATGCCGGACAAACCGGTGGTACTATTGATGCAGATATTGATGCACCCGAAGCTTGGGATATAACGGCCGGCTCGAACAATATCGTCATCGCCGTAATAGATACAGGAGTAGCATATGGTCATCCGGACCTTGCGGGAAATATATGGCAGAATACTGATGAAATTCCGGCTAACGGTGTTGATGATGACGGAAATGGGTATGTCGATGATGTTTATGGATGGGATTTCATCGATAATGACGGCTATCCTGAGGATCTCGATTCACACGGGACTCATGTCGCAGGGATTATCGCATCCCGTGGGAATAACGGAACGGGTGGAACCGGCGTCATGTGGTCAGCCAAAATAATGGCTCTCAGGTTCCTGGGTGTCACTGGGGTAGGTGATGTGGCGAATGCAGCCCAGGCAATCATCTATGCTGCTGATAACGGTGCGCGCATTATCAATGCAAGCTGGGGTGGATATGATTACTCGACACCTTTATATAATGCAATTGACTATGCAAGATCCAAGGGAGTTCTTTTTGTAGCTGCCGCCGGCAACGATGCGCAAAACATTGATGGTTCTCCTTTTTATCCTGCCGGTTTCACCCTACCCAATATTCTGTCGGTTGCAGCCTCAGACAGCAATGACAATCTTGCATATTTTTCAAACTATGGGGCAACCTCTGTTGATCTGGCAGCCCCCGGTGTAGCTATATACAGTACTGTTCCCATCCTCACGTTAAGTGCGCCGGTTACCGTTTACAGTGAGAGCTTCGATGGCGCTGCAGGCCTGCTCCCCCTGCTTGGATGGGGTAAGGGTGGCACAAACTCGACGTGGGCTGTTACTCAGGGCTCTGGAGTAAACGGAACAAACAGCCTTGTAGACAGTCCTGATGGAAACTATTTGCCATATACAAATTCCTGGACAGGCTATTTGACCCCGTTATTATCCGTGAAAAACAACCGTTATACATTTTCCTGTGTATGGCGAGGATATGTTGATTATTTCAGTCTGGATTATCTCCAGTTTAATTACTCTCCGGATGGCATATCCTGGGAAACAGCTGACTGGACAGATGGGAATACAGGGGGAATTTTTACCCCATTTTCTACCGACTTAATTACAGAAGCAGGTGATCTCTATGACATGTTCTATATTGGTTTTGGCCTGCAATCAGACGGAATACTCCAACAGGATGGTGTTTCTATTGATGATGTCATTGTTCAGAGACGAGCGGTGAGTATAGGCAGTTATACCTATGAATCCCAAACATGGAGCGGCACTTCTCTTGCTACTCCATATGTAAGTGGTGTGGCCGGGCTGCTCTTATCGGCGAATCCATCATTCTCATATCCCGAAGTTAAGAACATTATCCTCAGCAGTGTGGATAAAAAGGCTTCTCTTGCCGGGATCACGGCTGCAGGGGGGCGATTAAATGCCTTTACAGCCTTGAATGGCATGGTGCCGTCTGCTCCATTAAATCTCACCGCAACGGTAGTTTCAAAAAGCCAGATAAACCTTTCCTGGACAGACAGTTCATCGAATGAAACGGGATTCAGCATAGAAAGAAAGACGGGAGAGACCGGAGCATATGCGGAAATTGCACAAAGTGGTATCAACACCACAAATTACAATGATTCAGGGTTAAGTCCATCCACAACATACTCTTATCGTGTGCGTGCAATGAATGCATCAGGCTATTCGGCATATTCGAATGAGGCACAGGCAACAATGGAAAAATCTTCCTCCGGCAATGGAGGGGGTGGCGGTGGTGGGTGTGCCATCGGTGGCACCGGTTCCTGTCAGACAGCGATTACAGATACCATTGTTCTTGTTCTTCCTCTTCTTATCACGTATCTTCTGAGAAAGAGAAACCGGGATGATGGAGGAGCACGTAAATGACAAGTATTTTTTCAAATCATGAACAGTCACAAAAGAGTATTGAATAAGGGTCTCATAATAAAAACGGCATTATTTTTGTAAATCCCTCCTAACCTCCTCTACGAGTCGTAGACCTTTGCCAAATCCCGAAAGCTTTCGGGACTCTTTGGTAAAGAGGGGGCAGGGGAGATTTTTTAATAAATGTGCATTCAATTATGAGACTGTTAATATTTTTCACCCTCTCCCAACCCTCTCCTCTACGAGTCATAGACCCTCAAGGGGGAGGGGGATCATCTTTAAAAAACTGCTATCAGACGGTTATTGATTGCTGTGTAAGATTCGCGAGCCAGTGAAATATGATTCCGGGCAGTATATTGTTCGTCTTCAGGTAAAACCACCCCATAACCAGCGAAGGGAAAAAACTGAGCAATACAACCCAGTCGCCGCCGAATATAGTCTTCGGAAGATGGGCAGAGGCAAAAAGCAGACTGACGAGGACTACGGATTTATAACTCTTCTGCATCGAATCCTGCAGAAACCCCCTGAAAAAGAATTCTTCAGGGAATGCAACACTGATAAACTGGAAGGCAATAAAATAAGGAGTAAGGTCAGATATCCTTGCCCCGAAAGCAATTCCATAAGGAACAAGAATAAGAAGTGCTATGGCAATCCCCAACATAATATCTTTTATTGAAAAATTAATCTTTACCTTGTGCCCTGTAATGATCGGATAAAGCAGCAGAACAACAGGCAGCGTTATTTGAATATATGTTTTTACAGAACTTAATGTATGGAGGAGAAACGAAAGGACCAGGACGATAAGATAGCCGGCCAGAGGTTTTTTATTCATAGCTATTCAAAACCATATGCTGTTCTTAGTTATATTATCTTCACACGGAGAAAAATTCCATAAAAACTATGCTATACTTTCAAAAAACAAGCAGAAACTATGAGCGCTTTGCGATACATAACAGCAGGTGAATCACACGGCAGGGCCTTAATCGGTATCCTCGAAGGGATTCCTGCAGGGCTTGATCTTTCTTCAGAAAATATTGATAAAGACCTGAAGAGAAGGCAGGGAGGCTATGGCAGAGGCGGCAGGATGAAGATCGAGTCAGACCACGCAACAATCCTGTCAGGTGTCCGTTGGGGAAAAACCATTGGTTCTCCGATTGCGCTCATGATTGAGAATAAAGACTACAAGAACTGGAACGAGGGGATGTCTCCTGATGCCGATGCAGAAGGCTCGATCCCTGCGGTAACCCGTCCAAGGCCTGGTCACGCCGATCTCGCAGGTGCGCTCAAATATAATCAGCAGGACATAAGAAATATCCTTGAACGCTCAAGTGCGCGGGAGACCGCAATGCGGGTTGCGCTCGGCGCTGTCACCAAATCTTTTCTTGCTGAATTTGGGATATCGGTGGGCAGTTTTGTCATTCAGATCGGGAGCCGGATAGCGGTTAAAAGTCCTGATATGAAAGAAAAAGAACTTCTGAAAACGTTCTCACAAGCCGAGAAGTCAGCCGTCAGATGCCCTGATGAAACAGCATCCGGAAAGATGGTCAGACTAATAAACAAAGCCAGGAAAGAAGGTAATTCACTTGGCGGGATCTTTGAAATCTTCGTGACAGGCATCCCCATAGGTCTCGGCAGCCATACCCAATGGGATAGAAGGCTTGACGGAAGACTTGCTCAGGCTGTTATGGGTATTCAGGCGATAAAAGGTGTTGAAGTCGGCCTCGGTTTTGAGATGGGCAGGAAATCCGGTTCTGAATTGATGGATGAAATTCTGTATAGTCAGATAGCACAAGACAATAGTAAAAAGGCCGGTTTTTTCAGAAGGACTAATTTTGCCGGCGGGATTGAAGGAGGCATCACGAATGGAATGCCTATAATCCTGCGGGCTGTCATGAAACCGATACCAACACAGAGAAAGCCCCTCCGTTCAGTCGATCTTATTACCAAAAAGTCTGTCGAAGCAGCATATGAACGCTCAGATATCTGTGCAGTACCGGCAGCAGGTGTGATCGGTGAGGCAATGGTTGCCCTCACCATTGCTGAAGCCTTCATGGAAAAATTCGGAGGCGACAGCATGGGCGAAACGCGCCGCAATTACGATTCTTATATGGAGTATGTAAGGAAGTTTTAACCCGCCTGATTCTCTGTTCCTAAGACATGCAATCTGATCAGGACCTGCTATAATGTAATTGATAACATATTTGGCAATGGATTTAATCTGTACTTGCTTGAATACCGTCAAAGAAAACAGCTCATCGGGCCTAAATCCCGACTTATTTTGAGTGTTATTGAAATGACAATTTCAGAATGGTTAGATGAAAGGGAAGCGGAAGGGGTTGATGTATCTCAAATAGTCTTGCCTGATGACCTGTCTTTCGACGAAGACCCGGACGAAACCATTTTTTTTGAAGAGATCAATCCTTGCGGCTTCCTCTGCCAGGGCAATCACCCATTTTCTACTGTCGAGCGTTTCGGACACTGGTATTTTTGTCGGGGTCAGGATAAGAAAGCCGGTATTCACGCTTCAGGAATGGAGTGGAGGTTATTTACAAAAGATAAAGACCTTGCTATCAAAAGAGCGAAGTCCCATATTGAGTAATTTGTTCTCTGTTGCAGAAGGCAGATGCAATGCCAAGTTTGATGAATGAGTTCAATATGGCGCACTTATCATTATGTGCCTTCTAATGAAGCAGCTATTACGGTATCTGACTTTGCCTGATAAGCGGAATAAAAGCAAGCACAGATTCGTTATACTTCAGGCAGATTCAATTTTATAGAGAGTTCCCGCAGCTGTTTCTGTTCAACCGGCGAAGGACTGCCGCTCATGAGACAGGAAGCCTTCTGGGTTTTCGGGAAAGCGATAACATCTCTGATGGACGATGCTCCGACCATAATCATTATCAGCCTGTCGAGACCGAGAGCAATGCCGCCGTGGGGTGGCGCGCCGTATTCGAGGGCATCGAGCAGAAATCCGAATTTCATCTTCGCCTCTTCCCCGGATATTCGCAGGATTTCGAACATCTTTCGCTGGACCTCGCGCCGATGGATACGGATGCTCCCGCCTCCGATTTCATAACCGTTCAGAACAATGTCATATGCCTTTGCCCGAAGAGAAGTTAAGAGTTGAAAGTTGGAAGTTGAAAGTTGAGATTCAGAAAAATTAATGGAAAGCAATTTTTCAATATCTTCATCCATGGGAGAAGTGAACGGGTGGTGCATCGCCTCAAACCGGCTTTCTTCATCATTCCACTCAAGGAGTGGAAATCCGGTTATCCATGTGAATTTGTATCCGGGCTTTATAAGGTGTAATCTCTTCCCGAATTCCAGTCTCATCCTGCTCAGCACATCGTGAACGACTTTCTCGCTGTCTGCGACAAAGAGCATCAAATCGCCTTCTTTTGCTTCAAGCCGCTCTGCCATCTGTCTCAGGATTTCTTCGGGAAAGAATTTAGCTATCGGCGACTCGAAGCCGTTTTTCACTTTTATCCATGCAAGGCCTTTTGCACCGAATGAGATTGCCTCTTCGGTCAGCATATCGATCTCTTTTCTTGAAAGACCGGCCATTCCCTTACCATTAATCGCCTTGACTCTCCCTCCTCCTTTTACCGCATCGAGAAAGACTTTGAATGTGCCTTTTTCCGCCAGGTCGGCCATTTCTTTCAATTCAAGTCCGAATCGGAGATCAGGTTTATCATTCCCGAATCTTTCCATGGATTCATGGAACCCCAGAGAAGGAAACGGCAGAGCAAGGTCTATATTGAGAATCTCACTGAAGAGCTTTTTCATCATACCTTCAACAGTCCTGATGACATCCTCAGTGTCGGCAAACGACATCTCCATATCAACCTGGGTGAATTCAGGTTGCCTGTCTGCACGCAGGTCCTCGTCCCTGAAACACTTCACAATCTGAAAGTATTTTTCAAGGCCGGCTACCATCAATATCTGCTTGAAGATCTGCGGAGACTGTGGCAGGGCATAGAAATTCCCGGGGTTCAGCCTGCTTGGGACGAGATAATCCCGCGCACCCTCTGGGGTGGATTTAGTCAGCATAGGGGTTTCGATCTCCAGAAACCCTTCCCGGTCAAGATAATCCCGCATGAGTTTAGTCGCCTTATGCCGCGTGATGATATTCTGTTGCATTTCAGGCCGTCTCAGGTCGAGATACCGGTACTTGAGCCGCAGGGACTCAGAAGCATCAGCAGCATCCTCAACCATAAAAGGCAACGGAGACGATTCATTCAGAACATTCAGTTGGTTTACATACATCTCAACCATGCCGGTGGCCATGGAGGGATTTTCTGTGCCCTCAGGCCGTTTTCTGATTTCTCCGGAAACAGCTATCACATATTCACTCCTTAAATCATGCGCATGCCCATGTGCCGTTCCTGAAGCATCAGGGCTGAAGACAACCTGGAGTATGCCGCTTCTGTCCCTCAGATCTATAAAAATGAGGCTACCGTGGTCTCTCCTTCTGAATACCCAGCCGCAGAGACTCAGGTTTTCACCGATATCAGATTCCAGTATTTCACCACATCCTTTGTCGCGAACCATGTATCCTCCCGATCAGCTTAAAAAGTCTCTTTTCGCTCTCTCTATTTCTTCGGCTGTCAGGAACCGGTATGCTCCGGGTTCAAGATCGCCGAGCGACAGGCTGCCAATCTTTATTCTCTTCAGTTTCAAAACAGGATGTCTGATTTCCATGAACATTCTTCTGATCTGGCGTTTCCTGCCTTCATATATGGTCATCTCAAACCATGTGTTATTCTCAGTCTTACGCAGTCTTTTTATTTTTGCAGGAGCTGTTACCCCTTCGGTTAATTTTATCCCTTTCCTCACTTTATCGATCTTCACCTCTTCAGGTTCCCCTTTGACCTTGACAAGATAGGTCTTAAAGATCTTTTTCGAAGGATGGAGCAATGATTGTGCAAAATCTCCATCATTCGTCAGGAGGAGCAGGCCTTCGGAATCATAATCGAGCCGGCCAACCGGGAAGACTCTATATTTTATCTTCTTAAAAAAATCTTTCACAGCAGGTCTTCCTTCAGGGTCGTGAAGGGTTGTGACAACACTTTTCGGCTTATTGAACATTATATATACCTTCGGTTCAGGCCTGAGCAACAGTTTACCGTCCAGCTTTAAGTGATCCCTTCCCGGATCTGCCTTCATACCGAGCGTGGCGACCTGACCGTTTACCGTTATCCGTCCCTCAAGAATCAGTTCTTCGGCTTTTCTTCTCGATGCAATCCCCATTTCGGAGAGTATCTTCTGGAGTCTCTTTTCCATAAGCTTTAATGATACCATAGATCATCTGAATGAATTATCGACAACAGGTTCCCGGAATAAAGAGGAGCGATCTGAGGCTGTTCGCAACAATATATTTTCAAGATATCATTGAACCGTCTTCGGAATAAACCACCTAAACCCTTTTCTTAAGCCATTTCCTGGGATTAACTACCGAGAACCTGCTGTTTCCGTCGGAGTAAACGACTTTTGCTATTCGTGAATTTAAAATCATACGTTTACACATCATGCAGGGTTCGGAATTACATTCCCGGCCCTTTTCATCGATACCGGAGATATAAATTGTCGCATCCTTCAATTCATCTACAGAAGCACGGATTATTGCGTTTGCTTCAGAGTGTACACTGTGACAGAGTTCATACCGCTCGCCATGCGGTATCTGGAGTTCTTTCCGGGTGCATTTCCCGACTTCAAGGCAGTCTTTCATCCCCCGCGGGGCGCCGTTGTAACCGGTACTCACAATAATGTTATCCTTCGTAATAACAGAACCGTACTGTCTCCGCAAACAGGTAGCTCTCGTTGCAACCGCCTTTGCAATACCTATGAAATATTCGTCCCAGTCAGGCCGCGGTTTCTTTGATTTTTTCATGATATTTATCATAGCTTACAGAATACAAAGCTTACAAGGTTCAGAATCTTCTTTTGAAAGAAAAATTCATGGTAAAGTCAGGCGCTCCCGAGGTGTTGGGGTCCTCTGTGATCGCTACTTCGAAGCTGTTGCCCCCCGAATAATATCTTCCTCCAAAAGAGAGGAGTACCGCCGTCCTGTCCACTGATGTGATTTCTGTTTTGGGATAAGGAGAACTCTGAATGAATATTTGTCCTAAAAGACTGATATTTTTCCAGAAAGCAGCCTCAACTGCTGCTCCGCCATAGAAAAAATCTCTGCATTTTACTTTTTCATATCCCTTGAGATCACCGGGAAACACTATGCCGAAGTTCAGGTAAGACTTCAGTTTTTCGCCAAAATTCTTGTCCATCATTATGGCAAGCCCTGTATCAATGCTGCCATTTCCAAAGCCGGCCTCTGCATCGCCTGAAGGGAACTCGATTGAGGCCTGCAAACTGACAGCCGGATCCGATTTCAATACAGGTGTCTTTAATGCTAATCGAATATCTCCGATTCCTATGCGCCCATTCTCGCCCTTCACAATCAGAACATTATCCCTCCGCACTTCGTAGAGAAATTCATTCTCAGGCCTCTCACTTCTCCCGTAATCAGGAAAACCGAATGTGTCGTGATAACTGTCGAGAAAGCCATCCATAACCCCGGAACTGAAACTGAGTATCGGCAAATCAATCGCGACTTCGATGAAATCTTTCAGTTTCTTTTTTGCCCTGAGATTGACTTCGGTTATCTCCATATCAAGTCCCATCTCCCATTTTGTCGAATTGTCTGTAAGATAAACACTGGAATATGAAAAACCCGCACTGAAAGAAGTTTCGATTGCCGCTTTTTCCGGATACGGCACGTTGAAAGTGAGAAAGAGAGGGAACTGATTTCGCACCAGCAGCGGCCCGTCAAATGCATAAGACTGCAGAGGGAATATAAGGATGACAATGAATAACAGCAACAGTTTCTTCATAATCGCAGATACGTTATCAGAGGAAAGAAATGATGTCAACAGGAAGAGAAAATTGGCGTCCCTAAAACTTTTTTGGCTCTCAGAGTTTTTGCCCCGAGCCTGTTTTATCTTTATACCATGGCTTGTTCAGTGTATAATCTTACTTAATAAAACCATGAAGAAGAACCGGAAACCAAACGGAAAAAATATAGAAATATCTCTTGAACTCCTCGAATTGTCTCTGATCATCAAGAATTCGGTCAAAAAAGCAATGAAGAAGAAATGATGTCTATTGTAGAGTCCTTTAAAAAAACCATAAATTTTTTTGATGAACTTAAAAAAGAAGGACTCATTGCTGACTATGCATTGATAGGCGGACTTGCTCTTTCGGCGTGGGTTGAACCCCGTACTACCAAAGATGTCGATCTTGTTGTTGTGATTTCAAAAAACCTGATATGGCAGGATATTGCGTCTTTAATCAAAACAAGACTCGGCAAGAAAGTAATCCTGCAAAAGGGTAATAAGAGAACAACAATACAGGAGAAACTTTCTTTTATGATGGGACATGTGGAGGTAGATCTTATCAGTACGAAAGGATTTCAATTGGCTGCCGAAGCGGTTGAGGATGCCGTGTCTGCAAAAGTTTTTGATAAAAGTGTGAAAGTTGCAAGTCCTGAATATCTTATTTTGCTCAAACTCCTGCCCCTGAGCCTTCAGGATGAGGTAGATATCAGTGCACTGTTGAAAAAAACCGATTTAAAGGAACTTAAAACGCTTGCAGAAAAGCATTCCCTCCTCCCAAAGCTTGAACACCTGCTGATTAAGCTAAAGAGATTGAAATAGAAAAAGCTATGTTTTAAATTGGCGTGCCTGCATTGAATAATGGGCTTTGCTTATGCAGAGGGCAGCTGTTATCCTGTTCATTAAATGATCACAGTACACACAAGGTNGTCCACAGAAGCGAGATATATAAATGAAAAAATTCAATTCCGTTGCAATTTATGTAAAGATTAGACACTTTCTTGCAGCGAGTTCACCCCTCCTCAAATAGCCCTTTGATAGTTTCCTGATACTCAACTGAAGTCCTTGTCTTATGCAAAACCGTTTTTTACTATGAAGAAAAATTGGCGTCCCCAACGGGATTCGAACCCGTGTTACCGCCTTGAAAGGGCGATGTCCTAGGCCGGGCTAGACGATAGGGACGCAATTGGTGAGCCGCGTTGGATTCGAACCAACGACCCACGCCTTAAAAGGGCGTTGCTCTACCAACTGAGCTAGCGGCCCGAAGGTAATAATTAATTTAACCTTTCGATGGTTTTCTTGTCAAATATTTTGAAGGTGTTTTTTTGTATTCGGCAGCAGACCCCCTGCAATGATAATCTCTTTTTCCCGTTCATTTAGCTGCGAATAGACATCAAAGGTATACTCTTTCGTTTTATTGTAAATGCTGTAAGACTGATTCCCGGTTAAAGTGTTCTTTAAATCTTTTATAATCAATCTGTCACCCTGTTCAACCTTTCCGGCATCCTCTATATTCTTGAAGAGCAGAGGCAAGATGCCGAAGTTGATCAGGTTCGACCTGTGAATCCGCGCAAAAGATTTTGCAATGACTGCCTGTATCCCGAGGAACATCGGCGCTATCGCTGCATGTTCCCTGGATGAGCCCTGACCATAATTTTCGCCGCCGACAATAATTCCCCCTCCCGCTGATTTTGCATCCCGTGCCCGTTTGCTGAATGAGTTATCGATATTGCTGAATACAAATTCGGAGATTGCAGGAATGTTGGAACGATAAGGGAGCACTGCAGAACCGGCGGGCATGATATCGTCTGTTGTTATGTTGTCTCCGAGCTTTAACAGCACCTCAGCTTCAATTACGTCTTTTAAAGGGTCTTTCACTGATATTTCCTTGATATTCGGTCCCTTGATAACCATCACCTCGGAGGTGTCGTCTTTCGGAGGAATGATGAAATTCCTGTTTATCAGATATTTTTTTGGTTCTTTAAACTTACTGATCTGCAGACCTGATTCGCGGGGGTCGATTATTTCTCCTTTTATAGCAAATACCGCACAGGATACCGGGCTTGCAAGATACACAGAGGCGTCCTTTGTGCCGCTTCTGCCCTTGAAATTCCTGTTATATGAGCGAACGGAAACCTGACCGCTTCCCGGCGCCCCGCCCATGCCGATGCACGGACCGCATGATGCTTCAAGCATTCTTATACCTGCAGAGATCATATCTGTGGTGAGACCCTCTTTTGCGATCATCTCATATACCTGCTTTGAACCGGGGTTGATCAGAAGGTTCACCCCCTGAGCGACAGTGTTGCCCTTAAGCAGTGATGCAACGGTCTTCAGCGCCTGGTACGAAGCATTGGTACAGCTGCCGATACAGACCTGGTCCACTTTTTGACCTGCGAGGCTTTTTATTGTCACGACATTATCCGGACTGTGGGGCTGTGCGATCATCGGTTCGATCCGGCTGAGATTTATCTCTATGATTTCAGAGTATTTGGCGCCCTTATCTGCTTTGAGTTCTACCCAGTCGGCTTCCCTGCCGACAGCGGCAAGATAAGCCTGTGTCTTTTTGTCGCTCGGGAATACAGAAGTCGTAGCACCGAGTTCAGCCCCCATATTCGTAATGGTCGCTCTCTCAGGAACGTTCAGGTCCTTTACGCCTGCACCACCGTATTCGAATATCTTGCCCACTCCACCCTTGACGGTCAGCCTTCTCAGGATTTCAAGGATAACGTCCATGGCGGTAACCCAAGGCCGCTGGAGCTTTCCGGTCAGATTGATCTTAACGACCCTTGGCATAGTTATCTCAAAAGGCGAACCGCCCATGACGGTCGCGGCATCCAGACCCCCGACACCAATTGCAATCATTCCCATGCCGCCGCCTGTTGGCGTATGACTGTCGGTACCAAGGGCGATCTTCCCCGGAGCTGCAAACTGTTCCAGATGCACCTGATGGCAGATACCATTTCCCGGTCTTGAAAAATAAGCCCCGTACTTGGCGGCAACGGTCTGAAGGAACAGATGATCGTCCGGATTCATATAATTCTGCTGAAGCATATTGTGGTCTACGTATGAGACAGCAAGCGGAACTTTTACCCTGTCAATGCCTATTGCCTCAAACTGCAGCCAGGTCATAGTGCCTGTTGCATCCTGCGTATATACCTGGTCAACCTTCAACCCAACCGGCGTGTCAGCCTCTAAATCTCCATATACTTTATGAGTCTCAAATATCTTTTCAACGATGTTCTTTCCCAAGGCGACCTCCAAAGGTGAAATTCAAACTCTCTATAAAACTTTACCATACCCGGAAGCATGAAAGGCAAATCTTGCCCCGCTTGAGATAACAGGAATAAACTGTGTAAAATACAGCACACATAAAAAAAGAAAAGGGAGACCCTCAATGCATTTTTTCGCATACCATTCAAATGAACTCTTTGCCGAAGATGTGCCGGTACAAAAGCTCGCAGAAAAATATGGTACGCCTCTCTATGTCTATAGTTATAACACCCTGTTAAGGCATTTCAGGGCTTATGATGATGCATTCAACGACTTCCCGCATATTATCTGTTTTGCAGTAAAGGCTAACCCCAATCCTGCGCTTATCAGATTATTTGCTAAAAACGGTGGAGGCGCAGATATCGTTTCTGGCGGAGAGCTCTTTGTTGCGCTTGAAGCGGGAATCCCGGCAAAAAAAATCGTCTATGCCGGTGTCGGGAAAACCGCGGAAGAGATACGGTTTGCACTGAAATCGAATATCCTCATGTTTAACGTAGAGTCAGAAAATGAGCTGAGGGAGATAGACAGGGTTGCAGGAAGGATGAAGACAAAGGCCCCGGTAGCTTTACGGATAAACCCTGACATTGATCCTGAAACTCATCCCTATATCGCAACAGGGCTGAAAAAACATAAATTCGGGATCCCGATTGAAGAGGCACTTGAATATTACAAACTCGCTTCTGTTTTAAGGAACGTCAATATTATCGGTGTCCACAAGCATATCGGGTCCCAGATCACCAAGGTTTCGCCCTTTGTCGATGCATTGAAGAAAGTCCTTGCCCTCATTGACGAGCTGAGCGGACAGGGAATAACCATACAGTACCTTGATATTGGAGGAGGACTCGGGATCTCGTACCGGGATGAAGATCCCCCTGTGCCGCAAGACCTTGCCAGAAACCTTATCCCGCTTCTGGAAGGCAGGAACATGACATTGCTCATGGAACCCGGCAGATCGATTGTCGGCAATGCCGGTATTCTCGTTACAAAAGCACTCTACCTGAAAAAAGGGGGAAAGAAGGAATTTGTTATCGTTGATGCCGGGATGAATGACCTGATCAGGCCTTCGTTCTATGATGCATACCATCATATATTGCCTGTTGTCAAAAACAGGAAAAGAAAGGTTATTTGTGATGTCGTCGGTCCGATTTGTGAATCGGGTGATTTCCTGGCAAAGGAGAGAGCACTCCAGAAAGTTGAACAGGGAGAATATCTGGCTGTCATGAGCGCCGGCGCATATGGTTTTTCGATGAGTTCCAACTATAACAGCCGTCCGAGAGCTGCTGAGGTCATGGTAAAAGGCAGGGAGCATGCATTGATACGGGAACGGGAGACATACAACGATCTCACAGCAAAGAACAGAGTCCCGGCGTTTTTGAAATAGTATGAAAATACCTTTTACGAAAATGCATGGTCTCGGCAATGACTTTGTCGTCATCGATGCAAGGGAATTCCTTCTTGATGACCTGCCCGGTCTCTCAGCAAGAATGTGCAACAGGCGGTTTGGTATCGGTGCAGATCAGATCCTTCTGTTTGAAAAGTCCGCTGTTGCAGACTTTCGCATGAGGATCTTCAATGCGGATGGAAGCGAAGTCGAGATGTGCGGCAACGGCATCCGCTGTCTTGCAAAGTACATATGGGACAGAGGGATTTCTTCAAAAGATATCCTCGATATAGAAACATTGGCGGGTATTATCAGACCTGAGAAGGCAGGGGATCTGGTGAAAGTTGACATGGGCGAACCGGTGTTTGATCCGGAGAAAATACCTGTGAATATACCCCCCTTTAATCCCCCCCTTGCCAAGGGGGGGGACGGAGGGGTTGTTGATTATCCTCTTCAGATAGCTGACAGGGAATTCAAGATCACCTGTGTTTCCATGGGCAACCCGCATGCAGTTATTGTTGTTGACGATGTCGCAAATTTCCCTGTAACATATTACGGCCCGATGATCGAGACACATCCGATCTTCCCCAGGAAGATTAATGTGGAGTTCATCGAGTTGATTTCCGAGAAGGTAATAAAGATGCGCGTCTGGGAACGCGGCTCAGGTGAAACGATGGCATGCGGCACAGGAGCATCAGCAGTGGCAGTGGTATCGAACCTCAAAGGACTCTCAGAGAGAGAGGTTACCATTCGCTTGCTTGGCGGAAATCTTATGATCGCATGGTCACCTGACAATCATGTCTATATGACAGGCCCCGCGGTTGAGGTGTTTGAAGGTGTATTCAATTTCTGAACCCACAATGAACTTGTTTCAGAGAATACATTATTCATGAGAAGACCGCGAATGGATGCATTCTTTACAAACATTCAAAAAAGGAGACAGTCATGTTTAAAGGGTCAATTGTCGCAATCGTAACCCCTTTCAAAAAAGGAAAGGTGGATGAAAAGGCATACGGCGACCTCATAGAATGGCATATATCCCAGGGCACAAACGCTATAGTCCCCTGCGGAACAACAGGCGAGTCTTCAACCCTCGATTATAAAGAGCATTACAGGGTCATCGACATTGCAGTCAAGGTTGTAAACAAAAGGATCCCGGTGATAGCAGGCACCGGCGCCAATTCTACGGATGAGACGATTGAGATAACGCAACATGCAAGAAAATCGGGAGCTGACGCTGCCCTGCTGGTAGCGCCTTACTATAATAAGCCGACCCAGGAAGGTCTTTACCGGCACTACAAGCTTATTGCAGAAAAGGTAGATATGCCGTTAGTTCTTTACAATGTCCCTGGAAGGACAGCAGTGAACATCCTGCCCTCTACGGTTGCGCGGCTTGCAGAGATAAAAAACATAGTCGCAATCAAAGAGGCAACAGGCGACATGAAACAGGTGAGCGAAGTCATCAGGCTTTGCGGTGACAGGATAACCGTCATATCGGGTGATGACTTTACTACCCTTACCCTGATGGCCCTCGGCGGCAAAGGTGTCATCTCGGTAACTGCGAATGTGATGCCGAAAGCGGTTTCAAGAATGTGCTCTTATATGCTCAAGGATGAGTATGATAAAGCACGGGAGATACACTATAAGCTTGAACCTCTCAATGCAGCAATGTTCATCGAGACGAACCCGATCCCTGCAAAAACAGCCCTTGCCATGATGGGGAAGATACAGGAGGAGTTCAGACTTCCGCTCTGTGAAATGTCGGCTGCCAATAAAGAAAAACTGCAAAAGGTACTGAAGGATTTAAGGCTGATTTAACTATACAGGAGAGAAAAGAACACCGTAAAGAGGAGACCATTCAAGATGGTCTCCTCTTTTTTTATAGATATCCCTTGATAATCTCCAGGTTCAGATTTTTTACAATTGCTTTTTCTATGCTTCCGGGTTCGAAATCCCGGAGATAGGGAAAGATACCGATGACCGGTACCGGGCTGATCTGTTTCAGTGTCTCAGGATTTGTCTCTTCTGCAAGGGTATCCTTGGGCGGACAATGATAATTGATGATGATTCCTGCGACGGTAAGTCCTGCTTTGATTGCGTGGTTGACAGTAAGCATCGTATGGTTCAATGTACCGAGTCCGGGCCTTGAAACGACAATCAGCGGCAAACCGAATTCTTTCGCAAGATCGAGCACAGAATAATCCTGCCTTAATGGAACCAGGAGCCCGCCGATGCCCTCGACGATTACTGCATCATATCTCCCCTG
>WSSedA1B3DRAFT_1000222_pt1 | contig 16341 bp, 12 predicted proteins | sample WetSurSiteA1Bulk_FD_9468 | JGI IMG/M metagenome (IMG submission 9468)
CTTTTCCAGAGGCACTGCAGCATCCTCCCTGGGTGGTATGGTAATTTTATGTCTCTTCGCAATATTCTGTATTACCAGTTTTGTGATATGCTGGAATGTCTCTTCAACCCCGACACCATCTATTGCTATGGCATCCTTAAAATCATATGTCTTCCCGGCATTCAGATCCCTGTTGAGTTCATCGGTCGAAAGAACGTTCTTGATATCTCTTTTATTATATTGCAGGACTATAGGGAGATCATCGGGATTAATATTGTTCGCTGAAAGGTTTTCTCGCATATTTTTGAGGCTTTCAATATTCTGCTCCTTCATTTCCCGCTGGGAATCTGCAACGAATACAATAGCATCGGCTCCTTTGAGGACAAGCCTCCGGGTTGCATTATATCGTACCTGTCCGGGCACTGTATATAACTGAAATCGAATGGAGAAATCGCTTATCTTGCCGAGTTCGACAGGGAGAAAATCGAAGAAGAGGGTTCTGTCTGCCTCAGTCGCCAGAGACAATAACTTCCCTCTTTTTGCAGGGTCGAACGCTGAGTGAAGGTACTGTAAATTTGTTGTCTTGCCGCTCAGTCCGGGGCCATAGTAGACAATTTTAATGGTAATCTCTTTTGTTGCATAATTGAAGAGCGCCATAATTTTTATACTATAGCATAAACGGCGTTTCTTGTCTGAAATTTCACCCGGTACATTGCTTCGTCGGCAAAGCGGATAAGCTCATCTTTTGATTTTGCGCTTTCCGGATATGAAGCTACTCCAAAACTTGCAGTGAGTTTGAGAGCATATCCCTCCTTTTTCAGGAAGGTGAATGTCTCAACAGACTTTCTCATTCTCTCTGCTATCTGTACTGCTGCCTGGGGAGGCGTCTGGGGAAGTACGATGACAAATTCATCACCTCCGTACCGGGCCACAATATCCACTGTCCTCAGACTCTTCAAAAGAAGCTGTCCCATTTCGACAAGCACTTTGCTGCCTACAAGATGGCCGTACCCGTCATTAATGACTTTGAAATGGTCAATGTCCATAAATATGAGAGATACCGAAGTGCTGTACCTGCTCGAGCGCTGTATTTCTACTTCGATGGTTCTGTTCAGGTAGCGGGTGTTGAACAATTTCGTCAGGTCATCGGTTATCGCAAGTTCCGTCATTTTTTGATAGAGGGATGTCCTCTCGATGGCGATAGCGATTTCATCGACCAGCCTTAATAGCAGGTCGAGATCTTCTTTCTTGAAGGGTTCACCTGTGGTTTTATTGACAATCTCGATGACGCCGAGAACCTCCTCGTTACTCTTGATGGGAACGCACATCAGCGACTTGGTTTTAAAATGAACCGCTATATCGATTTTTCCGAGGAACCTTGTATCTTTTGAAACATCGGGAACAATGATGGGGATACCTTCCTGTGCAACCCACCCTGCTATGCCTTCACCCATCTTGAGACGAAATTTCTGTATTTGTTTCGACTTTCTGCCGGCCGTTTTATCAAATACAAGTTCACCGGTAGCTTCATCGATCAGGAGAATTGACCATGCTTCTGCTTTTGTCATTTCCTTCACTTTATCCATGATCTTTGTAAGGATATCCCTGAGATTAAGAGATGACGTCAACGCTTTGCTGATCTCTTCATAAAAATTGAGTTCGCGTTTTGTCTGCATAAGGTCATTCTTCAGCTTGCTGTTTTCGAGCACCATACTGGTTTCTTTCAGGACCTTTTTGATGAAATAGAGAAACTCTTTCCTTCCGGGTGAATAGAGCGGATATGACAAGGGTTCTTTCAACCAGAGGAGCATGCCCTTTGTCTGCTGCGAATCTGCAAGAATAATTTTAGGAATGGATTTGGTAATTTTCAGAAAATTTCTGAATACGGGCGAACTGCTTATTCTCCTGTCAACGATGAGGAGATCAGTTTTTTCGCTGATAGATTTATATGCCTTATCAAGGGCGTCAAATTTTCTGATGCTGAAGCCGTTCGTTACAAGAACGTTTTCATACTCACTCCTCAGCGCGTTCTGTCCTATCAGGAGTATTTCAGGCATTGATTCCACAACATTTCTTATATTTTTTCCCGCTTCCGCACGGGCACGGATCGTTGCGACCAACCTTTTTTGCACGTCTTACCGTCTGAGCTGCTGACGCACTTTCTCCTCTGTTATAATTCAGTTGCTCTGTCTTCGCAGGCTCTCTCATAACTGTTTCCTTCTTCTGGACTTGTATCTTGAAGAGCCGGGTAACTACGTCATTCGTTATCCTGGATGTCGTGTCGGCAAACATCTCGAATGCCTCTTTCTTGTACTCAACCAAAGGATCCTTCTGTCCGTATCCCCTCAGCCCGATGCCTTCTTTCATGTGGTCCATCCCGAGCAAATGGTCTTTCCATTGTGCATCAATTACCTGGAGCATAACGATCCGCTCAATATAACGGAGCATGTCAGCCCCTATTTCCGATTCTCTCTTTTCGTAGGCATTCTTCAGATCTGCAATCAGGGTATTCCTTAACTCTGTTATATTTGCAGGATCATACTCGGTCAATATGTTGAACATGCCGTATACGGCGTCCCTGAGCCCTTTCATGTCCCATTCTTCACGATGTTTCTCTTCAGGACAGTAAAGAAAGAGGAGATCATCAACAAGCTCTTCTGTCATTGAGAATACACGGTCTCTAAGGGATTCGCTCTGCAGGATTTCCTTTCTGAATGAGTAAATCTCTGTTCGCTGTTTATTCATGACATCATCATATTCGATGAGGTGTTTTCTGATATCAAAATTATGAGCCTCTACCCGTTTCTGTGCATTTTCTATTCCCTTGCTTACCATTTTGTTTTCTATCGGCACTTCCTCTTCCATGCCGAGTTTGTCCATGAGGCCTGATATTTTATCGGAGCCGAAGATTCTCATAAGGTCATCTTCGAGCGACAGATAAAACCGCGACGATCCCGGGTCTCCCTGTCTTCCTGAACGACCACGCAGCTGATTGTCTATTCTCCTGGCCTCATGTCTCTCTGTCCCGAGTATATGCAGTCCTCCAGAAGAAACAACTGCTTCGCGTTCCTGTTTGCATAGATCCAGGGACTTTGCAAGCGCTTTTTGAAAGTCGTCTTCTGTATAGTCTTTATCTTTCAGGAAATCCCGCGCCAGACCATCGGGATTTCCGCCAAGGACGATATCGGTGCCTCTTCCGGCCATATTGGTCGCTATGGTAACCGCACCTTTTCTGCCTGCCTGAGCAACTATTTCCGCTTCTTTCTCATGGTATTTTGCATTCAGAACAGAATGTGAAATGCCTTTTTTCCTGAGGAGATGACTCAGAAATTCCGACTTCTCAATCGAAATGGTTCCCACAAGGACAGGCTGTCCTTTGGCGTGAACTTCTTCGATTTCTCCGATTACAGCGTGAAACTTTCCGGTCTGAGTCTTATAAATGAGATCGGGATGGTCTTCCCTGAGCATCGGCATATTTGTCGGTATTACCACCACTTCAAGATTATAGATTCTTGCAAATTCCTCTGCTTCCGTATCGGCTGTACCGGTCATGCCTGCAAGTTTGGAATACATTCTGAAATAGTTCTGGAAGGTAATGGTAGCAAGTGTCTGATTCTCACTCTCTATTTTCACGCCCTCCTTGGCTTCGACTGCCTGGTGGAGACCGTCTGACCAGCGCCTTCCAGGCATGAGCCTTCCGGTAAATTCGTCAACGATGAGGACCTCATCGTCTTTTATCACATAATCGACGTCTTTCTTAAAAAGTACATGAGCTTTGAGCGCTTGCAACACATGATGAACAAGTTCGATATTGGCCGGGTCATAGAGATTCCCCGCGCCGAGCAACCGTTCAACTTTTATGTTGCCTTCCTCGGTAAGGATGGCTGTTTTCGCCTTTTCGTCTATCGTAAAGTCAACTTCCTTCTGGAGGCGGGGGATGATCTTGTCTATTTTGTAATATTTATCTGTTGATTCCTCGGATGGCCCTGAGATGATGAGCGGTGTCCTTGCTTCGTCAATAAGGATGCTGTCGACTTCGTCGACGATTGCATAATGGAGTTCCCTTTGACAATAGTCAGAGATCTCGTACTTCATGTTGTCCCTGAGATAATCGAATCCGAATTCGTTGTTTGTTCCGTAGGTGATATCTGCTGAATAGGCTTCCTTCCGTGAACAGGGCTTCAGAAAATCAAGCCTCTTATCGGTGGATTGATAGGCAGGGTCATAGAGAAATGAACTGTCATGCTGTATGACGCCAACAGAAAGGCCGAGGAAATGATATGCGGGACCCATCCACTGTGCATCCCTTTTGGCCAGATAGTCATTTACTGTTACGATATGTACTCCTTTCCCTTCGATAGCATTCAGATAGACGGGAAGGGTGGCAACGAGGGTTTTCCCTTCGCCGGTTTTCATTTCTGCTATCTTGCCTTCATGGAGTACAACTCCACCGAGCAACTGAACATCAAAATGTCTCATGTTCAGCTTCCGCTTTGAAACTTCACGGACAACCGCAAAAGCCTCGGGCAGGATGGAATCGAGAACTCCGCCTGACTCAAGGTTCTTCCTGAATTCATCAGTTTTATTTCTGATATCCGTATCGGACATTCCGGATATTGCCGGCTCGAAAGAGTTGACCTGTTCGACAAGAGGCCAGAGTCTTTTGAGTTCACGTTCGTTTTTTGTACCGAAAACTTTGCTGAGCAGTGATCCAATCATGTTTTATATTATAGCGGATATTCTAATATTTCAAGAATCGCTGCAAAATAATGATGAATTTTTACGGTCCCAAACCATGGAAACGGTTAACCCGAATAACGCAGACATTGTTTAGCAGTAATTTCGGGTCAGCATATTCCTCGTTTCCACGGCTTGCCACCGTAGATTTCCACATGTTACATTGTAACTATGACGAAAAAAGTATATATCAGGACGTTCGGCTGTCAGATGAACGTGCATGATTCCGAGAAAATAATGGGTGTTTTACATAAGGAAGGATATGAAAAAACAGATGATCCCCGCTCGGCTGAACTCATCATCTTCAATACCTGCAGCATACGGCAAAAGGCAGAGCAGAAATTTTACAGTGAACTCGGCAAAATTAAAACCTGGAAAACAAAAAAGTCAGCCTTAACCATAGCTGTCGCCGGATGCATCGCGCAGCAGGAAGGAGCAAATATTTTCAGGAAAGCCCCTCATGTTGATCTGGTTTTTGGGCCCCAGAATATTCATGAGCTGAAACATCTTCATTTGAAAAGACAGAAACGGTTTACCGTTACAGAAGATAATCCGCATATCGCCGAAGATGACCTTCCTGTGAGGAGAGAAAGCGGAATAAAGGCTTGGGTAACCATCATGTACGGATGCAATAACTTCTGCAGCTACTGTGTTGTTCCCTATACGAGAGGAAGGGAGAGGTCAAGACCAAGCCAAAATATTTTAAAAGAAGTAAAAGGGCTTTCTGATTCCGGGGTCAAGGAGATAACTCTTCTCGGGCAGAATGTAAACTCATATATGACCGATCTGGATTTCCCCGGCCTTTTACATGCAATCAATACAATACAGGGAATCGGGAGGATACGGTTTGTTACCTCTCATCCAAAGGATCTCTCCGATACCCTTATTGATGCGATCTCTGAGCTGAACAAAGTATGCGAACATATCCATCTCCCCCTGCAATCCGGATCAGACACGATATTACAGCGGATGAACAGGGGATATGTTTTTAAGGAATATATGAAAAAAGTCGAGAAACTCAGGAATAAAATACCCGGTATAGCGATAACGAGTGACATTATTGCCGGGTTTCCTGGAGAGAGCGATGAAGACCATATGCAGACAATACATGCTTTAAAAGACATTGAATTCGATGGAATTTTCGCGTTTAATTTTTCTCCGAGACCAGGCACCATTGCAGCTGGAATGGATGACATCCTTTCGCAGCACATACAATCTGAACGGCTCACAGAAATACTTTCGTGCCAGGAAAAAATAACAGAAAAGAAGAATAAACTGCTTGAGGGGACAATACAGGAGATCCTCGTTGAGGAAAAGGGAAGGGCAAACGGACAACAGGTCACAGGAAGGACAAGAACAAACAAAATAGTCACTATCAATTCATCTGACTATTCACAAGGAAATTTTTTAAAAGTACGAATAGTAAGAGGAAGACTTCATTCTCTTGAAGGAGAACCTGCTTAAGATGAAGATATCAGTCCTTACCCTTGGATGTAAGGTAAATCAGTCAGAAAGCACAGTCATTGAAGGGAATCTTGCAGAAAACGGACATTGTCTTGTCAGTCTTTCCGAATATCCTGATATTTGTATCATAAACACCTGCACTGTAACAGCAAAGAGCGACTACCAGTCGAGACAATTAATAAGAAGGGCATTACGGAACAGTCAACAGGTTATCGTGACAGGATGCTACGCTGAATTAAATCGTGAGAAAATATTGAGTATGGGAGAGACCATCCAGGTTATTGAAAATCAGTATAAACTTAATATATTATCAAACGGAACAAAAAGTACTACTTTCAATTATTCAACAAGAGCAAGACCCTACGTAAAGATCCAGGACGGCTGCAACTCAGCCTGCAGCTATTGCATTGTTCCGCAAGCAAGGGGTAAGTCTCGCAGTGTTCCTGTTCTGGATGTGATAGAAACGATACATAACTTCGAAAACGCAGGATTTCATGAAGTTGTGTTGACAGGAATTCACATTGGTTTATATGGTTATGATCTTAGATATAAAGTAAATCTTTCAGATTTACTTGAAACTATCCTAATGAAAACAAAAATTAAACGAGTACGTGTAAGTTCACTGGAAATGAACGAAATAAACGATAAACTGCTCGAAATTATCTTCGAACCAAGAATATGTCGCCATGTACATCTTCCTCTCCAGAGTGGAGACGATAGAATTCTGAAGCTTATGAACAGGAACTATACAGTAAGCAAGTATATGGATACGGTAGATCAAATAATTAAAAGAGTGCCGGGAATAGCGTTAGGTACTGATGTTGTCGTAGGATTTCCAGGCGAGAGTAGAAGAGAATTTTACAATACCAGGAAAATGCTTGAAGATTTGCCTTTTTCTTACTTCCATATCTTCCCTTATTCAATAAGACCAAATACCCGTGCTTCACAAATGCCTGATCAAGTAGCTCCTGATATAAGAAAAGAGAGGTGTTCTGAGCTCGAACGCTTGAAAATTGCCAAGAAAACGACTTACTCTGAAATGCAGATAGGGCGAAGGCTTGATATAATTATAGAAGAGCACGACAAGCAGAACGCATCACTCGGAACATCAAGTAATTACCTGAGAGTGTGGGTCATGGGAAACAGACATCCGGTTAGATCGCTTGTTCCTGTAGTGATTGCGGGGCGAGAAAACACTCTGCTGACCGGAAAGCCTTTACAGCATAACTAACCTATTGTAAATACTTATTATTTAGACTGCCTAAAACCTAATCACTGCCGTTTAACCCCATTGTTTTCAAAGTACGGCAGCTTTTTTCAACGAGGTTAGTAACAGGTTATCAACAGTTCTTGTTTATATATAATGTCTGATAAGATATATTATGTTAAATTATAATTATTACATTTAAGCTAGTGCTTTTATTGGCAGGAATTCTTTATAAAGGTCTTAATATCTTTTATTGACTCTATTTTTCTAAGGAATTCTTCTTTTCTTATTTCAAATAGTATCTCCCCCAGTGCCTTCCCACCCTGAATACCTGATATGTTTCTGATCTGATTTGTGCTTATCTTTTCACCCTTCCATATTCGAATATAGCGTTTGTAATCTTCGAGACGCGAGATCATATTTTTTGTCAAAAGTATGTCACATGAAGATTCCTTTGCCAGAAAAAATACATGAAATAATTTTTCCTCGTCATTCACCTTTCTTTTTTCAAGATAATCCAATCCCTTCGAGTATAACAACAAGCGTTTTTTTATCTTTTTACTCATTCGTATCCGTGATCTTTTTAAATCATCAATGCCGATTTTTGATGCTATTAGTTCGAGGGATAATAAACCTTTATATGTCAGATTCTGAGAGTATATTTGTTTAAGCTTTTCTTTAAACTCATGATATGTATCCTTCTTTATCAATTCTTCGAACTCAGAAACAGATTGAATATTTTCCTTCAATGTATTTAAATTTAAAAGGAAAATATTATTTAATACACCGTCGCTTAAAGCATTTTTCAAGTATTTTGCAGAGGAAATATGGTTTAACAAATTAAAAAGTTCTAAAGTTATTCTTTCAGACGATGAATCTTTTATTCTATGATGGATGGATTTTATTATTTTCCGCGTGTACGCATCTATCCTGCCATGTATTTCGGCTGCGAAGCGATACGCTCTGAGCATCCTTACCGGGTCTGAGGCAAGATTATTTCCCGAAAGAGTTTGTACTGTTCTTTTCCGAAGATCTGCGATCCCCTGGTGGAAGTCCACTATGCCTTCCTCTGGAGACCATGCGATAGCATTTATGCTGAAATCTCTCTGAGCTATATTTTCCTGCAGGGTACCAAGGATAGGAGAAAAATCAAAATGCATACCGCCTCTTACAACAAATCGTACAACCTCCCCTTTTTTAAAGACTATGTTTTTCCCGGGAATGCTTTTTCTTAACTTTCGCAAAAATGAGTTCATATCATTACTGACAAGAAAATCCCTGTCCTGTGCACTGACACCTCGTATAAAATCCCTTATATATCCTCCTACCAGATATATACCGTGTTTTTCTCCCGTTTTAAAAATCAGGGCATTATACCTGTCTGAAAGGATTCTCTCTTTGAGCAATTCAGGTTGTTTCATTATTCAATACTACCACACTCCTGACTTGTCTTCTCAAGCCTATTTAAGTCCTGACCTCAGCAATCGAAGGACTAAGTCAATTGACCCTAATATGGTATAATACGCGCAAGTTTCTCATTTGCGGGCGTAACTCAGTGGTAGAGTGTCAGCTTCCCAAGCTGAAGGTCGCGGGTTCGAATCCCGTCGCCCGCTCCATTGTACTTCGGTGGATTTCCGTAGCTAATAAATTTACTGTCCAGTATTGACATTCCCCATGTTTAGCGATAATCTACTTATCAAATTCAGGAATATGTTGTGTCTCTGTTATGAAATGAACTATTTTCTGAAAGGAGGAGTTGTATGGAAGAGGCGAAAAAACCTATGGGATGGAAAGAACTCTATCTCAAGGAGGACTGGTGGGCTATCTATCTCGGCCTGGGAATTGTAATAACTGCCATTGCCTTTTTCTACGCCGGAAATCCGCTTCTCAAATCACTGAGTGTCATTCCGCCAAAATGGACTGACATTGCAAGTCTTACAGATCATTTCGCGACAAATTTTGTTTGGTATTCGTTACAGTTTGTCTTATGGCTCATTATATTCAGCTTCAGCACAAAGATACTGGGATTTAAACAGAGTGAATATATCCCTTCATTTATTTTTCTCTATGCGCTTGCTATCGTGACCTTTATTATCGGTGAATACAAACCTCTTTCCGACAACGGGTTTGAGCCGCCGCTTGTCGCTCTGATACTCGGCCTTTTCATATCGAATACTCTCCGAACACCCAAATGGATGGACTCCGGGTTCAGAGTCGAATACTATATTAAAACGGGCATTGTACTGCTCGGAGCGACACTGCCCTTCACGTTGATTCTCTGGGCAGGACATATAGCGCTTTTTCAGGCCACGCTCATTTCTGTAGTCACCTGCCTTACCATTTACTTTGTAGGGACAAAATTGTTCGGCCTTGATAAACGGTTCAGTTCAGTCCTCGGTGTAGGCGCTGCCATATGCGGAGTTTCTGCCGCTATAGCAGTTGGCGGTGCAGTAAAGGCCAAAAAGGAAGACATCTCTATCACCATAACGTTAGTAACTATATGGGCGATAGTCATGATCTTCTTTATACCCTATACTTCGAAATTTCTCGGCCTTCACCCTGCTCCTGTAGGAGCATGGGTCGGTTCATCAGAATTTGCGGATGCGGCAGGATTCGCAGCAGCCGTGGCTTATGGAAAAATGGTCGGTAACGAAGAGCCTGCTATCAGGGCGTTTACCCTTATGAAAGTTATTGGCAGGGACATTTGGCTCGGCATATGGTCGTTTATTTTCGCATTGATTTCCTGCCTGAAATGGGAAAAGGAAGAATGTGGGACAAAACCGAGCGCTTCTGAAATATGGTGGAGGTTTCCAAAATTTGTCCTCGGTTTTTTTGTCGCTTCTGTTGTTATCACGGTAATTGCTGCGGGTTATTCCCAGGCAGATTATAAGAGCATTCTTACGCCGGACCTTATTAAACCTATAAAGAGTTTGCGGTCATGGGCTTTTATATTTTGCTTCCTGAGCATTGGGCTTACGACCCGTTTCAGGGAGTTGGCTTCCGCAGGGAAAAAACCCTTCTGGGCATTCACGATCGGTGTTGTTGTAAATGCAACCTTGGGGTTTATCCTCTCTGTTTTAGTGTTTGGAGATTTCTGGATAAGCAAGACGTCACAATAGATACAGGATTCTCTTGCATACCTATCCCCTCCCAAAAAGGGAGGGGAGCACTTTTTCTACAATCAGCGAGGACTTTTTGAGTAAGGGAATGAATTATACCTGCAGAGATTGCAAATATTTCAACAATGATCCCGCATGGCTTGAACAAGCCCTACCCGGGCTTAATACCCTAAGCTCTGCATACGGATCAACAAGAGGCGAAAATGGCATATGTCTTAAGCGTGATATTTACCTTTCTCCGATCAATCAGTGCGGGGATTTCGAAAGGCAGCTGGATACTCGGTAATGACAGATGTCTTTATTGTGACTACCGCAGGTTCCTCAACAGCCGCTGAAATTCCTTTGACTCATACAACAGTCTGTGCGCTGCATCGCGGAGTTTATCTACGTCATCGGGGGTTAGCCTGAACGATGTCGGAAGTCTTTTGAAATACGAGCGCTCCTGGTCATCCTTCAGTGCATCGAATTTGACCTCTATGACATAAAACTGTATGTCACCGCATGACCCCGGTTCTTCGGATATCTTTCCCTCCTGGCACCTCTTTGTGCGCACCTGACCGGCCCATCCCTTTAAACTCTCCTTCAACAGCGCCAGCGTTTCCACATTGTACCGTTCTATTGCTATCGACGAATAGGAATCCAGCATCGCTGCAAATATCGGCGGGCTCTCTACCCTGTCCCATAAGGAATCCGGTTGGGTCTCGGCATTTACCACGAGGAATACAACGTTATGCACATTTTGATGATGTGTCCCCTCGATAGATTTCCAGTAATCCCCCCTGAAGACAATTCTGTCAAGTATGGCCCTCAGGCCGAGATTATCCGAGATCCCGCCATCGAGAAGATGGAGATAGGGTTTCTTTTCAGCATCCAGATAGGGCTCTATATTGTTTGCAAGATAAAACTGGCGCTCTGTGATACTATCCTCATGAAATACCCTTTCCAGAACGCGCGGCATCTTGTAATTACAGCTGCCGGCATAATTTCGAACGGTAATTGGTGTTAACACCATCGGCACTGCTGAGGATGCGGCTGCAGCCCTTGCCACAGGGAACTTCAGAACATCGGAACAGATCACATCAAACATGTCCTGGGTAAAACCCACGCGTATGCCATAGGTCATATCGGTGGCGTTTATGATTATCATAGGCCCTTTCCGGGACGCGATATCACCGAAGGTGCCTGATTCGAATACATACTTGTCATAATATTCGGCTGCGAGGTCGCTCCGGTCGAAAAACGGCGACAGGAGACGCACCCAGTTGACCGGGTTGAAGAATATCCTCTTGATAAGGGCTCCCTGAATATCCTCCTTGAGAAACCTGGGTTCAAAGTCCTGGAAAATACTGTCTCCGAAAAGCCCGTAGTAAGCAGCAGTAAAACTTCCGCCTGAGACGCTCGATATCACGTCTACTTCATCCAGAAGCCGGCGCTTTTTACCATCTATAATAACCTCTGTCTTTGCAAGCTCTTCGAGAACGCCATATGATAATGAAGCTGCACGAGTCCCCCCTCCGGAGAAGGTGACAAACATCAAGATGCTGTCGGATTTTTCAGGCACTCTCATCAGTTTCCCCCTGTACCCGGCATTGGGATCATATTCTCCGAGCTTTTCATTCACCGGATAATGCGCACAGCCTGCTATCAGAAACGATGTAACGAGAAGATTGAAAAGAAGCCTGCAGCCGGTTGAAAGACATCTGTAAGGATGATCCTTGCAAGAACCTTTTCCCTTCATGATTCCCTCTCTTGCGTATGATATACAGTATCTTATCACATCTTTCATCAGCCTGATATTCCTTCTTTTTTGGATAATTCCGCTTCATCAATAGATCAATAATCCCTGAATCAGTTGTATACTATTGCATACAATATGTTGGGGAGAGAACCTTGTTTATTGAAGTAATCAATGAAAACCAGATAAAAACCATAAAAACATATGAAAAAATAGGGTTTAAGAATCTTGGTCCTGTAGTGCAGGATATCGGCAATGGTTTTGTAATGGATGATTTTAAAATGGAAAAAATTGTCTCGTAATGAGCGTTCTGAATGAATATTGAAAAGCGTGATTTTGACAAAGAGGCAGCCACCTGGGAGGAGGTACCGGCACGGGTCAAACTGGCAAACGATATAGCAGCTGCCATATCAAACGAAATACTGTTGACATCTCATATGGACGTATTGGACTTTGGTTGTGGCACAGGGCTTCTGACCCTCAAGTTACAGACACTCGTCCATTCCATTACAGGCGTTGACAGTTCCCGGGGAATGCTTGATGTTCTCAAAGCAAAGATCGACAGACAGAATCTTACCAATATAAAAACCCGATACCTGGATACCGAAAAGGGCAATATTCTCGAAGGTACATATCACCTGATTGTAAGTGGCATGACCTTCCATCATGTAAAAGAAATCAGCCCCCTGCTTGATCAATTTTACAGGATTCTCAGACCTTCCGGGCATCTCTGTATTGCTGACCTTGATCTTGATAACGGTAAATTTCATGACAGCAACGACGGCATATTCCATTTCGGCTTTGACCGTGCATCGCTGCGCCGGGATTTTATGGAAGCAGGATTCGGGGATATCCGGGACATTACAGCTGCAGAAGTAATGAAACCGGATTCTGAGGGTGGAATACAACCATTTACCGTATTTCTTATGACAGGTCGAAGAAAAACATAACATTAAACAAATCACAATGTTTTCAACCCAGACGCGATATTAACCATTTTGATTTTTGGGACTGTTCGCCCGAGCTGGTTAAGGCAATCATTAGGTAGTGAGAAGGAGAACAATCATGCCACACGCAGTTTCGTTTGATGAAGAAGATGGAATCGTCTACGTCACAGTCTCAGGACATACCGTCAAAGAAGATCACTACGCGGCTCGGGACGAAGCATTCAGAATCTGTAAGGAGCACGCATGTTCAAAACTCCTTGTTGATTTGCGTGACTTTGATGCCAGTAAATTCTCTCTCACGAGGATCTTCGCCTTCGGTGAGGCCCTTGCAAAGCATCCTCCCCATTTGCGGATAGCGCACATATTGCCAACCGAAATAACATCGGGGGAGTACGTGAAATTTGCATCCACTGTCATGGCAAATCGAGGCAAGTCAACCGGGGAATTCAGGACCATTGAAGAAGGTAGGCAGTGGCTTCTCGAAAACCGATAATCCGACCAACCAAAACCTAAAGGTGACGCGAGCCCTGCATTTCCGCGCTTCGGGCATATTGTTGGGACCACGCAAAAGGCTTTGAGGGCAGAATGGGAGGGGTCCATAGGGAACTTAAAGAGGATAGGCTACTTTTCCATTAAAAGCAGTCTGTCCTCAGCCTCTTTTTTTCTTCCCCCAAAAACTGTTGCAAATGAAATCATCCTCCCCTTTTATACCGGCGGAGCAATGGTTACTATTACCCTCATATCACTTATTGCTAAAATTCCATGCGGCTCACGTATATCTGAAATCAGGACATCGCCGGGATTAGCAGGGAGCGTTAAGCCATCCTTGCCTAAAAATTCTCCTTCCCCTTCAAGCACCACAATGCTCAGCTGTCCTTCAACATCGTGAGAATGGATTCCTAATTCCTGTCCCCCCTGAAAATTGAAGTTTATTACCCTGAAATAGGGAGAATCATGAATCAAAAACTTCCCCATTCCTTCATCGCTGAAAGAACCTTCCTTAAACACTTCGATCCGTTTCATCATGACTGTATCTCCTTTTATCAATTACCAAAGTGTACCAGAAGAATAAATTGGTTGACAAATATTTCTATCTTTTAAAATGTGGCATATCACCAAGAAGGGTTCATCGGGTAAACTAAAATTTGTTAAAATATTAATATTTCAGCGACTAATGAATAAGCCCAAAGGAGTTATGATATGTTGAAAAAATTAATTTTTGCAGTGTTAACCATTATTTATTTAATGGCATTAACAGGTTGCCACACAATTCATGGAGTAGGACAGGATATCGAAAGCGCTGGAGAATCGATTCAAAAAGCTACCGATAAATAATAACCCCTTCCTGCGGGTTCATATTTCTGATCATATAAGTCCCAAATACATAATAACCTTCCAGAAATCAAAGTGATACGGCTCAATTTCTGAAGAGAGCTAAACTATCTTTGCCTTTGTGTCTACCTTTATCTGACTGTAATGTTTTCACTTTAATCATACGTGAGGCTTCCGCTTCGTCTTCAGTCCCGAAAGGCTAAAGCCTATTCGGGATTACCCGTGACCTCTCTTCAGAAATTGATCCATATCCCTTTTTGAACCATTGTGGACAATGGTTCATTTTTTCAGGGCCTTCCACACATGATACATCCGCTGGATAACCGTACCATGTGTCAGAACCAGCATGACCCACAGGACAGGGACGATCCATCCTGTAAGGGTTGCGAAGATGAGCAGGATGATCCTTTCGGGTCTCTCCATAAGGCCTGTGTGGCAGTCTTGTCCTAACCCCTCCGCCCTTGCCCGTGCATAGCTGATGACGAAAGCCCCGACAAGTGTTCCCAGGCTAAGAAAGGAACCTATGTGGTCTCCGTGTGCGGCAAGGTACCATGCAAGGGAAAGAAAGAGAAAGGCATCAGAGTAGCGGTCGAGCACAGAGTCAAGGAAAGCCCCAAATTTTGTGGCCCTTCCTGTTGTCCTTGCTACTATGCCATCAAGCATATCAAAAATACCGCCGATTAAAATAAGGATACCGCCGAGTTTTATATTCTGAGGGATAATGAATGCAGCGAGAACCGTGATGAGAAAACCGGTTACTGAAAGTGTATTGGGGCTAAACGGGATATATTTTGCGAAACGGCTGAGCGGGACATCAAGGAAATGACCAAGCTTTGCACTAAGCATGAAATGTCATCATTACTGAATAGACAACCCTTCTTTTCTTGCTGTCAGAATTCTCTACCCGAATCTACCTTTCGATCTTTCCATGGATGAACTGCTCGACCATGTCCCGTGCTTCATTATCAGGGAACTGCACCAGGGGGTGTTTCATAAAATATGCTGAAGGTGATAACAATGCTCCCCCTACCCCTCTGTCGCGGGCAATTTTGCAGCAGCGTATTGCGTCGATAACCACGCCGGCGCTGTTCGGAGAATCCTCCACTGAAAGCCTCATTTCGAGATGAATCGGGATATTGCCGAATATCCTGCCCTCCATTCTGAGAAAGCATACCTTGTTGTCGTGAAGCCAGGGTATGTAATCGGAAGGCCCAATGTGGATATGTTCGTTTTTAAGGGGAATCTGAAGCTGGGACTGGACAGCTTCGGTCTTTGATATCTTTTTTGAGATCAATCTGTGCCTATTAAGCATGTTCAGAAAATCCGTATTGCCGCCGACGTTCAACTGATAGGTGTTGTCAAGCTTTACACCTCTGTCCTCAAAGAGCCTTGTCAAGGTACGGTGGATGATCGTTGCGCCGATCTGGCTCTTGATATCATCTCCGATGACAGGGATGTTTCTCTTTTCGAAGCGTCTCGCCCATTCCTTGTTCGATGCAATAAATACCGGCACACAGTTAATAAGGCTCACCCCGCTCTTCAGGCAGGCTTCAGCGTAGAAAGCTGTTGCCTTTTCAGAGCCGACCGGGAGGTAATTCAGGAGGATATCGGCCCTGCTCTTCTTCAGGACATTGGCAACATCACAGGCTCTCTTCTTCGCTATCAGGAATCTTGTGTTTTCCGGATAATCTTCCAGATGCCCTGAAACCCCGTCGAGCACCTGGCCCATCATAACCTTCACAGGCAAATCGGAAAGATTTATCGTTATCGTTTTTGTGCAGTTCGGCTGTGCGAAAATAGCTTCTTTTAGCGGCTTTTTTA
>WSSedA1B3DRAFT_1000224_pt1 | contig 16261 bp, 12 predicted proteins | sample WetSurSiteA1Bulk_FD_9468 | JGI IMG/M metagenome (IMG submission 9468)
GATTCGGACCGAAATCAGGATTACGTTCTGGGATCCGTCCCATCTCTTGTTTAAGCGCTTCGTACTCCCCTCGACGAAGGTTTTCCAAGTTTGTACACTCAGGGCGGATGGCAGCTTCCTCATAGAGGTAAACAGGTATATTTAACTCTTCCCCCACCCTTTTACCGAGGTGACGTGCAATTTGGACAGAATCTTGCATCGACATTCCTGATATAGGCACAAAAGGAACCACATCTGTCGCACCGATCCGGGGATGTGCACCTGTATGGTGGTCAAGATTGATCAACTCGGCCGCCTTGGAAATTGACCGAAAGGCTGCCTCCTCCACTGCATCTGGTGGACCGACAAAAGTCAGGACAGTACGATTGTGGTCAAGATCGGAATGCCGATCCAATAAGGTAACACCCTCTACAGAAGTGATAGAACCTATGATCGCTTCTATCACATCAGGACGGCGCGCTTCAGAATAATTTGGGATGCATTCTAATATGGGTTTTGTCATAGCAGACCTCACCAATTGGAATATCAATATTATACCCTCGCACTCAGATGAAATGATTTACAGGTTATTCTGCCACTTGCTAGCTGGACGAGGTGTTGTTGACTTGATATTTCCTTCACGGTAGAATGCACGGAGATGATCCAATGCATTGTTCACGAATGAAAAAGTTCTATCCCATTTTATTGGTGTTACTTATCACGCTGTCGTGCCGTCAACCTGTGCAACCGGTGGCGATTCCAACGCTCGATTTTAATAAACCAACAGTTACAACCGTTTCAACTCCGATACCTTCCCCAACATCTACCACTTTTCAACCGGTGGTAAGGCGTCCAGATGATCTTTCCATCGAATCTCCAACTCCAGATGTTGCGCGTCAATTACCAGAAATTCGAAGTGAGGTAGAACAGTATATTGTGCAAAGAGGGGATAGTCTGGGCAAAATTGCGGCTATTTTTGAAATAAATGTNCCAATGATACTTTCATCAAATCAAATTCCAAATCCAGACTTGTTAGAAGTAGGACAGGAACTGATTATCCCTGCTCCTGTTCCAGGGGAACCTGGGACGGATTTTAAGATTATTCCCGACTCGGAGCTTGTTTATGGTCCTCTGGCTCAGAGCNTTGATGTGACAAAGTTCGTTGAGCAATATGACAGTTACTTATTTCGTTATCAAGAAGAAGTGGAAGGGCAAACACTGTCTGGTCCTGAGATCGTGGAGTTCGTTGCTCGAGATTACTCAGTAAATCCCCGGTTGTTACTTGCGGTTTTAGAATACCAAAGTGGTTGGGTGACCCAGGCAAATCCTGGTTCGGAGACCAAAGATTTCCCGATCGGAAACAAAGATACCTGGCGTAAAGGTTTATATCTACAATTAAAATGGGCTGCCGATAACCTGAATCGAGGATTTTATCTTTGGAAGGTGAATGGTGTTGGGGGTTGGCTTTTAAATAATGGCATCATCATTCCAATCGCACCATCCATTAATGCTGGAACGGCAGGTGTGCAACAATTATTTGCCTTGTTATATGATCGCGCAGGTTGGGATTATGCTGTCTCAGCTGATGGTTTATTTTCCACCTTTAGTAATTTCTTCGGGCATCCGTTTGATTATGCCATCGATACGATTGTTTCTCAAATTCCAGAACAACCAGCAATGCAATTACCCTTTGAGCCAGATGTAGACTGGGCGTTTACCGGAGGGCCGCATGGAGGTTGGGGGGATGGATCAGCATGGGCAGCGCTTGACTTTGCGCCAGGTGGCGAAGGCCTTGGATGTATTCCAAGTGATTTATGGGTAGTGGCGGTTGCGGATGGATTGATCACCCGTGCAGATAAGGGTAGGGTGATCCAGGATTTGGACGCCGATGGGAACGAGGGTACTGGCTGGGTCGTCTTATACATGCATATCGAAGGCCGTGATCGGGTTCAACCGGGTACATATCTGAAAGCCGGAGAGCGGATTGGGCACCCTTCATGCGAGGGTGGTTATTCAACCGGCACACATACCCATCTGGCAAGGCGGTATAATGGTGAGTGGATACCAGCTGACCAGGCAGAGTCGGAACTTTGGGATTCCATTCATAATGGATGGCTGGATTTCCAGTGGAAATGGTATTGAATACGATGGGTTTTTAGAACGGGATGGAGAATCGGTTGAAGCTTGGGAAGGATTTTACCCAGAGAACACTATCCACAGGTAGACAAAGCGTATATATCAGATTTCACAAGGTTCTGATTTGTGGATTGACGTTGGCTTTTGTCAACCTTGCATGTGCAATCGGGGTGTTAGATCAAAATGATCCGCTCTTTAATGCACCGAATAGTGTAGGTCTGTGGTCGCCGACACCTTCTATTAATTTTCCAACAGATCGACCCTTGCTCACTGAGACTGTTGATCCTCCGGTGGCTGGGATACAACTATTATCCACGGATATCCCGACTCCTGAATCAGTTCCTGTAGACACAGCACCGTTGCTTTATTACACCCAGGCTGGAGATACCCTTCCTGTTGTGGCGACTCGCTTTGGAGTAGATTCACCTGAGATCAGCTCTCCTTCAGGTTCACTGCCTGAAAAGGGCCTAATGAATCCCAACACATTATTGGTCATCCCACATAAATTGGTGAATACAACCAGCTCGGCGAAAATTATCCCGGATAGTGAGCTTGTTTATTCTCCATCGGCGGTTGATTTTGACATTGAGGCTTTTGTTAATGATGCAGGTGGATACCTGAGCACCTATAAAGAGTGGTTAGGTAGTACACAATGGACTTCAGGAGCACAGATTGTTAAGCGAATCGCGTTAGAAAATTCGATCAACCCACGTTTGTTGTTGGCATTGTTGGAATACCAAAGTGGCTGGGTGTATGGACAACCAAGCAACCCAAAGCAAGAGGATTACCCAATGGGTAAAGTGGATTTATCCGAGAAGGGATTATATCGGCAGCTTGCATGGGCAGTGAATCAGCTTTCCATAGGATATTATGGCTGGCGTGAGGGCTGGAAAACGGATATTCAATTTTCGGATGGCATTACCGCCCGCCTGGCACCGGATTTGAACAGCGGGACGGTGGCATTGCAATATTATTTTTCTCAAGTATATGATACCCCTGGCTGGTTGGGGGCACTGGATACAAAGGGTGGAATCACAACTCTGTATGAAGATATGTTTGGCAATCCATGGCTTAGAGCGATGGAGGTTGAGCCTTTGTATCCTCCAAATTTAAGTCAACCGAAATTGATCCTTCCTTTCTTGCTTGGGCAAATTTGGAGTTACACGGGTGGTCCACACGGTGCATGGGAAAGAGATGGTTCCAGGGCAGCTATCGATTTCGCACCAGGGAGCACCGAATCAGGTTGTGTGCCATCGAATGCATGGGCTGTGGCTGTTGCACCAGGATTAATTGTTCGTGCAGATCATGGCGCAATTGTCGAAGACCTCGATGGTGATGGAAACGAGCAAACGGGCTGGAATATTCTATATTTGCATATTGAAGATCAACGCGTTGAAGTAGGAGATTGGGTTGAGACTAGCGATTTACTTGGTCACCCATCTTGTGAGGGCGGGATTGCCACGGGAACTCATATCCATATTGCACGAAAATATAATGGCGAATGGATCTCAGCGGATGGACCGCTTCCCTTTGTCTTAAGCGACTGGACGGTCCATGCTGGGAGCGTTCCATATGAAGGGACCATGACCAGGGGGAGTGACACAATTACTTCCAGTGTATATGGTGCTCGAGAATCGCAAATTGTACGAACCAGGGGGAATCCATAGAGAATGAGTGCNCTTTAAACGAGGTCCGAGGATCTCAGCATGTTTAACCGAAAGATGAGAATCTTAAATAAAAGCGCACATTTGGTGAGCATATTTGCTTTTTTATTGTGTGCATGTGGAAACGCGGGCATTCAGGATCAATTCCCATGGATCACAGAAACCGCTACCCCTTTATTGACTGTAAATTTACCCATTGATCAGTTAGCCATTACGACAACACCATTGCCGACTCGTCCGCAATATCCACCTGGTGAACTGGTGGATTACACAGCACAAACCGGGGATACGCTTGACGCGATTGCAAAGCATTTCAACACAACGGTAGATGAAATTCTTTCTGCAAACAGCTTTATCCCGGTTAATGCTACGACAATGCCCCCAGGTATGCCGATGAAAATCCCAATCTATTACCAACCATTCTGGGGATCACAATATAAAATCATTCCTGATAATTTATTTATCAATGGTCCTGATCAAGTCGGTTTCGATACATCCGCATTCGTTGCTGAACAGCCTGGCTGGATAAATACTTATATGGATTACGCATTTGGAGCTAATCGGACTGGAGCAGAGATCGTTGATTATGTGGCAAAAAATTTCAGCATCAGCCCGAGGTTGTTACTCACCTTGCTGGAATATCAAACTGGGGCATTGTCTATACCCACATTACCTGAAGAATCACGCCAATACCCGCTTGGGTACCGTGATTGGCAACATAAAGGCTTGTATCTTCAGCTGGTCTGGGCTGCAAACCTGCTTAATAATGGCTATTATAGCTGGAGGAAAGGTGACTTGACTGAGTTTGACCATTTGGACGGTTCACAAGAACGTCCTGATCCATGGCAGAATGCAGCAACAGTGGCATTGCAAAATTATTATTCTCGGCTCATTGATGGCGACCAATATGCACGCGCAATTGCACAAGACGGATTTGCCTTCTCCTATGCCAAGTATTTCGGAGATCCATGGCAGAATGCCACACCACATATACCAGGAAGTCTGGAACAGCCCACTTTTGCCTTACCATTTTTGCCAGGGTTAACCTGGGCGTATACCGGTGGGCCGCATACTGGTTTCGGAGAAGGTGAACCTCTCGCAGCGATCGACTTTGCCCCGGGAGCATTAACCAGTGGATGCACACCGACCGACGAATGGACTACTGCGGTGGCACCAGGGATTGTATCAAGGTCTGAACCGGGAGCAGTTGTTCTTGACCTTGATGGTGATGGTGATGAACGCACGGGATGGGTCGTCTTTTATTTTCACATTGAAACTAAAGATAGGGTAAGTATGGGAAAGACCTTACAAACCGGTGATCCAATTGGTCACCCATCTTGTGAAGGTGGACGAACGACTGGGACACACGTCCATATTGCCCGAAAGTATAATGGTGAATGGATGATGGCCGATTGGGTAATTCCGTTTGATCTTGATGGTTGGGTGGCGCATAATGGACCTTCTGAATATGAAGGAACGCTTACCAAGTCAGGCAATACAATAATTGCATGTACCTGCGCTGATGCAGCAAGCCAAATCAACGCGGATGAGTAACCCATCATGCCAGGAACACATGTGCGATACATAATTGCTGGGCAACTAAGACGTGATTATGGGCTTCTTCCTGATGGAAAAGCATTAGTGGATATTGCTGGTGGTAATTTGATCTATGCAGCTGCAGGTCTTGGTGTGTGGGAATCAAAGAAACAAGCGGGATTACTAGCACGGGTAGGAGAAGACTATCCCAGGGAATGGTTGGCAGAGTTCAATGTGCGTGGATTTGACACACTGGGTATTCGCGTGCTACCGGAAGCCATAGATTTACGTTCTTTTTATGCATATTCAGATATATACACACGCGTGCTCGAGGACCCGGCGGCGCATTTTACCAGGATGCAACAACCATTTCCAAAAGCATTACTTAATTATTCGCGGGCGAGAAATTCCATCGATAGTCGTACGCACCTAACCCAAACGTCTCTCCGCCAATCGGACATCCCTGTTGATTATCTTGATGCTACAGCAGCCCATATTTGTCCAATCGATTATTTAACTCACACATTGCTTCCTGCGGTACTACGTCAACATGGTTGTACAACGGTTACTCTTGATCCATCCGTCGGGTCGATGACTCCCAGCTTTTGGGACGACATCCCGGCGTTGGTAAGTGGCTTAACTGCATTTCTTCCCAATGAAGAAGAGATGCGAACACTTTTTCAAGGCAGAAACACTGACCTGAGGCAGATGATGGAAGCCATATCAGATTATGGTTGTGAAATTGTGGTGGTAAAACGTGGTGAACGGGGTCAATATCTATATGATCGGGCGACAAAAACACACTGGGAAATCTCCGCTTACCCAGCACGAGTAGTTAATCCAACCGGGGCTGGTGATTCCTTCTGTGGTGGCTTTTTAGCTGGATACAGGCAGACCTATGATCCACTTCAGGCAGTGTTATATGGTGGAATCTCAGCATCGCTAACGATTGAAGGAAGTGGAGCATTTTATGCGCTAGATGCTTTACCTGGATTGGCACAAGCCAGAATGGAAGCATTAAAAGAGGGCGTGAGAAAGGTATAAACTTGATAATCGATCCATCGATCAGCGAGCGGGTAATTAACCTAGCGGTAAAGATCCAGCAAATACCAGCACCAACATTTGACGAACGTCTACGTGCTGAATTCATCCATCAAAATTTTGTTGATTTAGGCTTCAAGGATACGATATTTGACGATATTGGGAATGTATATGCAATCATCAAAGGCCAGGGTGAGAAACCCCCTTTAGTGGTCTCAGCACATTTGGATACCGTTTTCCCTGTAAATACTGATCTAACAATCACGCGCACGGAGGATAAAATCTTTGGACCTGGTATAGGGGATAATTCTCTTGGACTGGCGGGATTATTTGGTTTATTCTGGGCGCTTTGTGGTAATGGTTATATGATAAATCAAAAGCTTAAGCTGGCGAGCGATGTGTGGCTGGTTGCAAATGTTGGCGAAGAAGGATTAGGCAATCTATCTGGAATGAAAGCTGTTGTAGACCGGTTTGGAGAAAAAGCCCGAGCTTACATCATCCTGGAAGGTATGTCGTTAGGACAAATTTTCCACCAGGGATTGGGCGTTAAGCGCTATCGAATTACCCTTAACACAAAAGGAGGTCACTCCTGGGTGGATTATGGAGAAAAATCAGCGATCCATGAATTGGCAGAGCTGATTATGAAGATAAGATCCCTTAATTTTCCATCAGAACCGCGGACATCTTATAATATTGGGACGCTTTCAGGTGGTACTTCAGTGAATACCATTGCTGCAGAAGCGACCATGCAACTAGATTTGCGGTCGACCAGTCCAGGCGTGTTGAATGAGATTTCCAGTCAGGTAGAAGCATTGGTGAAACTGGCCAACCAGAAGGATGGTAATAACATCAGGGCGGTTGCAGATTTGATCGGTGAACGTCCTTCGGGAGGAATCCCAGCGGACCATACTCTGGTTAAATTAGCTGAAGAATGCCATGTTACAAATGGATTGAAAGCAAAATTGAATATTGGTTCAACTGATGCTAACGAACCCCTTAGCCGTGGTTATCCTTCCATTTGTATAGGATTGACCACTGGAGGGGGATCCCACACAACCGGTGAATATATCAACATCAAATCTTTAGGGCAGGGATTGGGAATATTGGTTGATCTAATTCGGTCTGTTTAGCGATAGGTTGATACTAACTAGCAATAAAAAATTTTATACCAGCTTCATGCGGACATCGAGAGCAGCTACACCCTGTGAGGATGGAAAAACACGTAGTGGATTGATTTCGATCTCTGCGAGTTGAGGAAAATCCGCGGCCAACTGGCCGAGACGTTTAATAGTATCTAAAACAGCTTGCCTATCAGCTGGAGGGAGGTGACGAAATCCATGCAACCGGCGACCTGCCCATGTGTTCTCAAGCATCCATTCCGCATCATGATTGGTTACTGGCGCTAAGCCAAATGCAACATCTTTAAGCCCCTCGACTTCCACTCCTCCAGAACCGAACATAACCATTGGACCAAACTGCGCATCCTGAATAGCACCAAGAATGACTTCCTGCCCAGCAGGTAGCATAGGCTGTATATAAATACCGTCGACAATCGCATCGGGGTAAGCCGCTCTTGCATTTGAGATTATCTCTGAATATGCAATCGAAACTGCTTCTGTATCTACGAGATTAAGCATTACACCACCGACGTCAGACTTGTGGGTGATATCGGGTGAGGCTATCTTCATTACGACAGGAAAACCCACCTGATGGGCAAATTTAATCGCTTCTTCAACGTTTGTAGCCAAACGGAGGGGCACATCAGGAAGATGATATGCTCGCACGATGACTGAAATGTCCACCGAATTTAAAAAACCAGAGACCAATTTGTGAGTATTGAAAAAATTCCCGACTCTTTCTTTATCAACTGCAAATTCATCCGTCTTAGAATCTCTATCTTGCTGTAAGTATTCAGCGTGCTGTGCCAAAACTGCCAGGGCAGAAGCAGCTCGCTCTGGAAAACGATATTCTGGAACACGAGCTGCGCGGAAATGCTCGACGGCTTCCTGGATCAATCTTTCTCCCATTAATGCGATGGTGACAGGTTTTTCAGAATTATGAATCACCGGTATCATGGTCTTTGCAACTGCTCCGGTGGTATGCATTGGTGGTGGTGGTGTTACCACGAGGACACCATTTACACCGGGATCATCCAATAAGACTTGAAGACAAGCAGCAAACTGTTCGGGGGATGCAGATGCAAGCATATCCACAGGATTATTCAGGCTAGCGGCAGGCGGTAAAAGCTGACCTAATTTTGATCTTGTTTCTGGAGATAACATTGCTAATGACATCCCGTTCATCTCCAATGCGTCCGCGGCTGTGACTCCTGGACCACCTGCGCTGGTTAAAATAGCAATAGCGCGACCTTTGGGAAGCGGACACCAGGCTAAAGCCCGTGCCCAATCGAAAAGCTCTTCACTCGTATCAGCTCGAATAACGCCAGCTCTACGAAAAGCAGCATTGAAAGCACTTTCCTGCCCGGCAAGGGCACCTGTGTGAGAGGCAGCAGCACGTTGCCCGCTTGGATAACGCCCTACTTTCAATGCGACAATCGGTTTGTGGCGGGTGATTTTTCGAGCTTCTTCAACAAAACGCAGTCCATTACTAACTCCTTCCAGGTATAAAGTGAGNACCCGTGTGAAGCGATCATCCGCGACAGGCGCTAGAACGTCAGTTTCATTTACATCTACCTGATTTCCCAGGCTAATAAGGCGTGATAGGCCAAATCCCTGTCCCCGTGCCCAATCTATGACAGCAGCACAGATGGCACCAGAATGTGAGATAAAAGCAACATCACCTGGAGGTGGACCTGGGGGAGGCAGGAAGGTAGCATCCAATGGCAGGTGAGTATCAAGCAGGCCGATACAGTTAGGACCTATTAGGCGAATCCCGTATTGCCTGGCAATCTGCATAAGATCCGATTCCATCTCAGCTCCGTGGATACCGGTTTCTTTGAAACCTCCGGAGGCGACAATGACCGCTTGAATCCCTCGACAGGCACAATCTTTAAGCACATCCTTCACACCTTTGGCAGGGATTAATACGATGGCTAAATCCACCGGATCTGGTATGTCTGAAATGGATGGATGAATAGGGCGACCAAGCAGACTGCCCCCTTTAGGATTAACAAAATGAATCGCCCCTTGAAAATTACACTGCACCAAGTTCCGAGCCAAGCCATATCCAAGCTTGGAAGGGTCGGTGGAAGCGCCAATGACGGCAATTCCACGAGGTGAAAAAAAGGGAACNAGNGAAGAGGCAGAATTATTAATCGGCATGAGTAATTGTACCTGTAAAAAATATTATTGTGGGTGCATGGAGCAATCTATTNTCAATATACTCGTTTTCTATCCCAAACATAATCCGGTTTNTGCTGGTTTTATCTTTAACACCACAAATATTTATGAGTTATACTGGGATGGNATCATTGATTNTATTGAGCGATAAATATATTGTAAACTTAAAAATTCTGCGACAAAACTGGTTAAGGTGCATCTAAATAATGAACGATTATGAGGATAAAGTCAGAGACGAAGGGTTTTCTTTAGNATTATTACAAGAAGGAGACCCGGAGGAATTTTCGAGGCTAGTAGATGCGTATTCGAACAAGATTTATCGGCTGGCACTAAAAATGTTAATTCAACAGCAGGATGCAGAAGATGTATTGCAAGAGACATTTTTAAAGGCGTACCGTGGATTAAAGAAGTTTGATGGACGCTCGAAGGTATCAACATGGCTATTCAGGATTGCCACGAATGAAGCATTAATGGTCTTGCGTCGTAAACATCCAGATTTCGTTTCCATCGATGAGCCAGTGGATTCGGAAGAGGGTGAACAAGAGCCTATACAGATTGTCGATTGGTGTTGTTTACCAGAAAACGAATTTTTATCTGAAGAGTCAAGAGAAAAACTTGATATAGCTGTTGAGAGATTGCCCGAGAGCCTGAGAGTGGTTTTTCTGTTACGGGATATAAACGACCTATCAACGCACGAGACAGCGGAAGTATTGGGATTGAGTGAGACAGCAGTAAAAACTAGATTATCCCGTGCCCGTTTGCGATTGAGAGAAGAGCTGTCTACATACTACGGTGATCGTGTGGCTGTTCTTCGGGAAGCACAGCCTCATCAAACGAAAGCGACCTCCAATAAGAACCTAGAAATTCTAATTCTGCGTTCTAAGGGAGTAAAAGAAAATGACTGAAACAGAGAAAAAACACGAGCATAATAAATGCCGACAGCTCCTTGGAACACTATCAGAATATGTGGATGGTGAGTTGAGCGAAGATCTATGCCAGGTGCTTGAACATCATATGGAGAACTGTGAGGACTGTCGCGTTGTGGTAGATACATTGCGAAAAACAGTAAATATTTACCATATGACTGCCGAGACTGAAGTTTTACCAAGTGATATTCGACAGCGGTTATATAAATCATTGAATATCGAAAAATATTCAGGGTAACCCACAGTACAATTAAAACAAGGCTTTGGTCGTTATTTTTTCAAGCGTCGGCTATCCCCGTCACGCACGGTAGTGCCTTGTACATCGAGAAACTCTAAAAGGGCAAGTGCGTATCGTCTGCTTGTATTGAAATGGTCACGTACTTCTGCTGCGGTAATTGTCTCCCTTGATTTCAGCAAATCAACGATTTCGGAAATCATCACATCATAATCCTGCTTGCGAAAGACCACCTCTGGTGAGATTTGAATGAATAAATCAAGCTCAAGCATGGCATTATATATATCCTCACCTAATTCTGCTATACATTCTTTCACCGTGGGTGGTGAGAAGGGGGCATTACTGAAACGAGCTAATAATGCATCTACGGATTGTTGCTGGTGAGGGTTAAAACGAATGTTATGACCAACCCTTTGTACTATTGTGGCATTTTCCTGTAATTCACCTACAACGACAACTCTTCGCAATATTATATTGAAAAGGCGAGTAGATAACTTTAGGCGAGATTTTAATTCTTCACGAGAAATTCCCCGACGCAATGGGTATTTCTTATGATAATCATCGACTGCTTGTATTATTTTTCCTGATATTTGATCCCAATATTCCTTGGAGGTTAATAATGTGGGAGGAGAAATTGAATCCTTTTCACTATTCTCCAATATGATGAATTGACCGGAGGTAAATAATTCTCGCACAGTATTATTGGCGATGTTTGGATCGAGGTTGGAACGGACGATGACATCTTGCCAGGAAGCAATCCCTAAGGCAAGCATCGCTTGAACCAGGATTTCAGCGGGTGAGCCTCGAGCGAGGGTATCTAAATTAGACAGCTCTTGTGTGGAAAAACGTTTGTGGCGTTTTTTAGGATGGGGATCGACTACTGTCCCACCACCCAATGTTTCTCCTGGTGAAGGACGTCTTAGAATATATCGATCTAACCGGGTTGCAACTACTGGCGTATCCAGCTCGAGTTGAAGCCAACCTTCTTCACCAGGAAGAAGCTCATCACTACCCAATAAGCGCACTCTGGATGATATTTCTGCTGAACCGAGGAATAGCTTAACCTGGGTATCATGTTTTAATGGGTGGACGACATCGGGAAGCAAGCTGAAACGTACATCGATGCGTTGACTGGGTTTATAACTGCCTGGGTAGGCAATTACATTGCCCCGCTTTACCTGATCGACATTAATCCCGGATATGTTGACTGCAGTTCGGCTACCAGGGATAGCAGTATCCTCCTTCCTCTTGTGGGTCTGCAAACCTCGGATGCGAGAATGCAGTCCGGAAGGGAGAATTTCCACTTCGTCGCCTGTATGAAAACTGCCATCACTGAGTGTGCCTGTTATAACCGTCCCAAAACCAGACATTGTGAAGACTCGATCTACTGGCAGACGCGGACGTCCAAGGTCGGGCCTGGGAGGCCGGTCTGCCATGCAGTCACTTAAAGCATTCAATAATTCAGGAATTCCATTCCGAGTGCGCGCTGACACACGAATGATGGGTGCATTTTCAAGAACTGTATTCTTTAAAACCGTTTGAACATCTTCTTCCACCAGGTCGAGCCAGTCTAAATCATTAACCAGGTCTATTTTTGTAAGTGCGATGACACCACCCTGTACTTGCAGGATATCCAAAATTGCTAAGTGTTCTCTGGTTTGAGGCATTATCCCTTCATCAGCAGCGATGACGAACAATGCGGCATCAATGCCACCAATACCAGCGAGCATGTTTTCGATGAAATCACGGTGTCCAGGCACATCGACAATGCCCACTTCTTCCCCAGATGGTAGTATCAGCCAGGCAAAACCCAAATCTATGGTCATTTCCCGCTCGCGCTCTTCTTTAAGGCGGTCGGGATGTGTGCCTGTCAACGCTTGAACAAGCGTCGATTTGCCGTGGTCAACGTGACCAGCAGTACCAATAACATGCATACGCGTTAACGACTATGCCCCATGGTACGTTCGTAAGTGGTGACCCAATCATGAGCCATTGCCAGGATTGCTTGCAGGCGTTTTTCTACCAGCCCGTTTGCTTGTTGAAGCATGTCGTTCATTTCCTGTAATCCATCTTCAAGGTGAGTGGTTTGATCGGCGAGTTTATCATACTGACGAGTAGCTTCATTACGCTGTTCCTCTTGGGTCAGGGTGTAATTTGTCCACCGTTTCTGGTCATCACCTTTGAATGAAACCCAATCCTGCCGGAATCGGTCTTCTGAAAGCCTTTGTATTTCAGTGATTTCGCTGATCCGACGTTCAACACGTTGAGTTAATTCCTCCAGAACCTTTTGGGTGCGTTTTACTTCACGATGAGTTGTATCGAGACTGATTAATTGGGATTCGATATCTACAGCTTGTTTTTCAATCGTGTCAAATCTCGACTGCCATTCCTTCCACAGACGATCTCTATCGACCTGGGCGGTGGATTGCTTGTCTAGAAAACTATTTATCACATCGCGACGTTCGCCTTCAACAGTAACNAGCTCATTCATTCGTGTTTCCAATTTATGCAGGTTTGTGTTGATAAGCTCTGTCTGGCCTCTTTGATCATCCATGCGTTTTCTGAGAGCATTCGCTTCACCTTGCAAGTCAACAATCCGTTTTGCATCCTGGCGACGTCCGTCTTCAAGCAATCGGATTGTACGTGTATATTCTTCCTCTTCAATTCGAACTGAATCAATATTGTTTCGAAGCTCGTCCAATGAACGCCGGATTGCGATCTCAATATCAACACGAGCCTGGATGTTTTTTTCCAATTTTGGGATTGTTTCAAGTTGTTTCTGTAAATCTAGAATATTATTTTCAAAGGTTCTGGCTTCAGACTGACGGAATTTTTCTGATTCGTCCAGACGGATCTTGATGCCCTTATCCAGGTCATCGACAGCCTGTTTATTCTCCACCCGAGCCTTGATCAGAGCCTGGTCATATTGATCCATTCGGATAATAATGGCAGATAAGCGGGTGATTTCGCTGCTTAAATCTTTGCCTTGTTGTAACAAAGCCGCTATGCCACCTTCCAGTCCAGTGATTTTATTTTCAAGAAGGGCTAAGGCATCTTTCTCTTTACGGCGGTCTTCTTCAATCCATTGAATACGTTTTTGCAGCTGTTCAATATCCATGAAGGCTCCTAATATTATGTGTAAATGAAATAATCATTCCCGCGCATACAGAAAATCAGTNATGGAGATTATAGCATGAGGACGCTTTATGGCACTTGCCAGGTAATCAGGTGTGGAAAAACTTTAGCCACATCAGAAAACAGGGGAAGGAACCATTGTGGGATTAAACCCACCAGCAGTAATAAGATCAATCCAATAGACAGAAAAAAGATCGCGCCTTGATTCTCTTGAAAGCTCCATTTTTCTTCGCTTTGCCCCATGGTTAAGACTGCCATCGTTCGTATACCGCTGACAAATAATCCAAAGCTCCCAATAAGTGTAAAAACAGTAACAATCGGTGAGAGCATTGCCAACCCTCTCCATAGAGGTATATGAACGGGAAAACCTGCCAGAAGGGGCATTCCGGCTACTGAAAAACATCCTAAGATAATGGCGAGGGAAGATAATGGCATTCGTCGAGCAATTCCGCTCATTGAGTGGAATAGTAAAGTCTCATGATCGGGTAGGGATTTCGTATTATAAAAAGATGATAGACCGAGTGCCCAAAGACCGATTGCTAGAGTATATGGAAGCAGCATCATGAAGAAAAGCGGCACACCCGATGGGATGGTTATTGATAGTAAAGATGTTCCAATCCCAGTCATACAGGCATAACCCATTATTCGACCCAAATGGCGTTGAAATACTGACCAGCTCCCTCCAACAAAAACCATCATGCTACCACTTAATCTCAGCAAATTGATATTGGCTTCCGAGTTCCNTAGCCACGTATAACGCTCAAGAAATCCAAGACCGAATAANGTGACCATCCATGGCAGAACGACTAATACGAAAGCAACAACATAAGGATGGTTTTCCTCTGCCAACATCGGAATCCAGGTGTGAAACGGGAAAATTGCTAATAAAAAAATAAAACCGAATGCAAGAGCAAGTGTTGCACGCGTCACAAGAGTTAATTCTTCCGGACTGGCCTCGACCCCAAGAAGTAACCACCCTGAAAATAGTATAAATGGCATACCTAATGATTGGAAAATGAGAAAACGTAATACACCCTTTCCAGTCATTTTACCTGGTTGAACAAGGATTGGAATGCATATCAGGGCAGCTAATTCAAGCAATAGAGCAGCATAAAGGAACGGCTCCACTGCCAGGGCAGCAGTTAATATTGCAACGAGTACCATGCCTAAGGGTATAAACATCCGGCCCGATTGGGCTACGAATACCACTGCAAACCAGAAACTTGTTAGGAGATATATTGTTATTAATAAGGATCGATCAGTATTGTCTAGCACGAACCGTCGACCTAAGACCAGGAGTGTATCGTTAATGGTAAAAGACCAGGGACCGATTTGAATAACCTCATTGATGGGAAGTGCCCAGGCAATTAAGGTCAATAAAAGCATGATGCCCGTGCCTGTTATGACTGTGAGACGGTAGAAGGGTCTTAAGAAAAATAAAATTACCCCGAGAATTATGGGGATGACAATCCAGATGATTGGTGAACTCATTGGGAGCTCTCCATCGTGGGTGCAAGCAACAAGTAGGCACCTACAAGCGCAAGCCCAAGGTTAACGCCAGCCAATAATCCTGTTACCAATAACGAGACTTCGATCGCTGCATAAAGTATTTCAAAGCCTGATAATGCTGTGAGCAAACCGATGATCACCCTCAGTGGGTGCGATGAAAGGCTAAGCTGTAACAGTCCAATACTAATCAGAATGAAGCTACCCCATTTGATCGGCATACTGATCTGCAACAACCAATTTTCCGAGCTTAGAACCAGAGAGGTTACAGCCAAAGCGATAATAATCGCAGACAATATCCTGAATATAGGGCCAAATTTAAGAGAATGTTCGGGCTTTTTCCATATATCCGATCCACTGTACATTGCCGTCCCAAGGATTGCCCCAGCCATCCAACCAGCCACCATTTTTACAATTGCCATTTCAACGGGCCAGGAAATATATACCAAAATAAATACGCCTGTATATTGCAATGCCAAAGCTGCAATACAGTGGCGCCAATCGGAGCTTACAAGAATAAAAATTGATGTCAGGCTGACTAAAAAGACAGCACTCAGAACCAGCAAATCAGGAACCATTCGCGGATTTCACCTTAGCAAGAAAACGAAAATCAGAGCAAAAAGGACAAATGCCCATAAGATCCCTCCATCACCCTCCAATATGGTGGACATGAGATCAATGAACCTCGCTAGAGAATGATAAATACTACCGAAAAATTGAAATAACCATTCTAGTGATAAGAATTTAGTAATAAATGACGATGAAGGTATCTGAATCCTTCGTACGTTCGCTTGGACATAACGC
>WSSedA1B3DRAFT_1000225_pt1 | contig 16220 bp, 16 predicted proteins | sample WetSurSiteA1Bulk_FD_9468 | JGI IMG/M metagenome (IMG submission 9468)
GAAGACTCTGGAAAAATACCGAACGCTTGCTCAACACCAGCTTGCAATTCGTCAATCTCGCTTTCTTGGCTTTGCTGTTACGGAGATGTTGAACAGGTTCTTAGAGCTGGCAACCGATAGGCATGACTAAGAACATCTTTTGCCAGCCAAGCAAGTATTTCATGTGTGAGGCTTTTTGAATTGCAACAATGACTTATTTTTTCACAAGGCTGAACACGCTGTGACCACAGAAACAGACATTACCGCCTTTGAAGCATTTGTTGAGCAAGTATTAACAGTTCAACTTGCCTTGCCTAGTGATACTGGACAATACTTTCATACACCGTAGTGGCGCATTCAAGGATAAGCAAAAGACTGGCAACAATGCGGGCGTTTTCCTGTATTTTCTGCCGCCTTACAGCCAGAGCGTAACCTCATCGAAATACTCTGGCTTAAGGGTAAATATGAATGGCTTACACTGGATGCTTACCTAAGCTTCAACTACCTGAAAAAGTAGGTGGTTGATATTTTTGCAGGTATGAGCAGAGAATCCTGGATAACTTTTGCATGATTATTTATTACCAAACATCGTTAGTCATCCGTGTACGGTTTTGTTGTTTATTGACTGTTTATTGTAACATTTACACTCTTTCATTTTCTTGGAAAAGCCATCATGTCGAAGACAATACCTAAGCTATTCATTTTGTTTCTGATACTGATAACCGTATCTGCTTGGTCGGCAGAGTTAAATGCACCTGTTGCTGATATTGAAGTATTTGTGCGTAACGGTTGTCCTCATTGTGTGAAAGCAGAGGTTTTTTTACATACTCTGCAACAGGAGCAACCTGCTTTAAAAATCGTTATTCTTAATGTGTCTGAACAAGCAGACGCATTGCAACGCTTACAGCAATTGGCTAAAGAGCAAGGTATAAGAACGGTGCGTATACCTGCCTTTCAAGTCAGAGGGCAGTTGTTAATTGGTTACTCAGATGCAATCAGCACTGGACAGTTAATTCGTGATGTGTTGGCACAAGCACAACCCGCCGCCCATGCTGAGGATAGTTCAAGCAGTTGTGAAGCGGAACAAACCATATCCTGTGAGGCGACTACACCCGCGCCACCCACGTTTGCCGTGACTTTCTTGGGGCATAAGCTGACCTTAGAAGAAGTCGGTTTACCATTATTCACTATCGCAATGGGCTTATTGGATGGCTTTAATCCGTGTTCGATGTGGGTATTATTGCTGGTGATTGCCTTACTCGCACCGATGAATAACAGACCGCGTATGTTAGCCATTGCGGGCACTTTTGTTGCTGTTGAAGGCATTGCCTATTTTATATTTATGGCGGCGTGGCTTAACTTGTTTCTGCTCATTGGCTTGTCGCGTATTTCAGAAATTGCCATTGCTATCATTGCCTTACTGGCTGGGTTGTTGAATCTCAAAGACTTCTGGCGATTTGGTTGGGGCGTTAGTTTATCTATTCCTGACGCGGCTAAACCTGCTATTTATGAACGCATACGCGACATTCTTCAGGCAAAAAATATGACGGGCGCGATAATTGGCGCGGTGGTGTTAGCCACGTTAGTACAGATTGTTGAATTTATGTGTACCTCAGGATTTCCCGCGCTCTACACGCGCATTTTAACCCTAAAACAATTAGATACAGTCAGCTACTATGGCTATCTACTGCTTTATAATGCTGCTTATATGTTGGATGACATGGTTGTTTTATCAATCGGCGTTATCACCCTAAGCCAACACAGATTACAAGAAAAAGAAGGACGTTGGCTTAAACTAATCAGCGGTTTAACGATGGTCGGGCTAGGCATTTATTTACTGGTAGCGTAGACTTCTTAACTAATTTTCACCGACAGAGAGATTTTACGCATGGCTGAATTCACCCTACCCAAAAACTCAGTATTAACGGCGGGTAAAACCTTTAAAGCTCGCAAAGGCGCAAAAAACGTGCGCCGTTTTGAAGTCTATCGTTGGAATCCTGATTCGGGCGAGAATCCACGCATTGATATTTACGAAGTAGATATGGATGATTGTGGTCCGATGGTATTGGATGCTATTTTAAAAATTAAAAACGATATTGACAGCACGCTCACTTTTCGCCGTTCTTGTCGCGAAGGTGTATGTGGTTCGTGCGCCATGATGGTCAACGGCAAAAACACTTTAGTTTGTACCAAAGCCATCGACTCTTATCCTGATACCATCAAAATTTTTCCATTACCACACATGGCGGTAGTGAAAGATTTAGTTGCTGATTTAAGTCATTTTTATGCGCAATACAGCTCTATCAAACCGTGGCTTGAGACACAAACCCCAGCACCCGCTGATTCTGAACGTCTACAAAGCAAAGAAGACCGCGCCAAATTAGACGGTTTATATGATTGTGTATTGTGCGCGTGCTGTTCCACCAGTTGCCCCAGTTATTGGTGGAACAGCGAACGTTATTTAGGTCCTGCGGTGTTATTGCAAGCCTACCGTTGGTTGGTCGATAGCCGTGATGAAACCACAGGCGAGCGTTTAGATGAACTGGAAGATCCGTTCAAACTCTACCGATGCCATACCATCATGAACTGTACCGACACTTGCCCTAAGGATTTAAATCCTGCCAAAGCTATTGCTGAAATTAAAAAACTGCTGATTCAAAGACAGTGAACGAACTGGCAAAGCTGAAGTGGCAATGTCGGCGCGGTATGAAAGAGCTGGATTTATTGCTGGAAAATTATTTAGCTACTGATTATTTGATAGCAGATACGGCTGAAAAGACACGCTTTGCCGAGTTATTGCGTTTGGAAGATGATGCGTTGTTGGCGGCTCTTGTTAGTGGGGCTTGGCGCGTAAAACCGTAAATCAAATTGTCAGCTACATTGTAAGTGCGAATTCATTCGCACCTACGGGTAGTGACATATAAAACTCCTAATACGGGTTGATATTCTGCTAATTAGCTACTATATCTTTGCCTCACTATCTGAGCAGAATTAACTTCAAAAAACTACCAGCGGATAGGATTTCTCGATACATGAGCATTTATGATGGATACCGCTTTATCTGTTTTATAATAACCCCCACGAAAATTTAACAGTAGATTATTAACCAATGGCAGCAAAAGAAGATTTTTATAAATTACTGGGTGTCGAACGTAACGCCAGTGATGCAGAAATTAAGAAAAGTTATCGTAGCAAGGCGATGAAATATCATCCCGATAGAAACGCTGATAATCCCGAGGAAGCTGAAGCGAAGTTTAAGCAAATCAAAGAAGCGTATGAAGTGCTATCTGATCCTAAAAAACGCGCCGCTTATGATCAATTTGGACACGCAGGTGTTGACCCATCAATGGGTGGCGGCAGAGGTGGCTTCGGTGGTGCAGAAGGTTTCGGCGATATTTTCGGTGATGTATTCGGTGATATTTTTGGTGGTGGCAGACAGCAGCGCAGTAATGGTGGTGTGCAACGCGGTTCGGATTTACGCCATTCTATAGAAATTACTTTAGAAGAAGCGGTTGCTGGCGTTGAAAAGAAAATCCGTATTCCTGTGTTAGTGACCTGTACCGAGTGTAGTGGCTCAGGGGCTAAAAAAGGCTCTAGTCCTGTTATCTGCTCGACTTGTCATGGTCATGGGCAAGTCAGAATGCAGCAAGGCTTCTTTTCTATTCAACAAGCTTGTCCAACTTGCCGTGGTACAGGTAAACAAATTAAAGACCCCTGCGGTAAGTGTTATGGTCAAGGACGCGTACAAGACACTAAAACCTTATCAGCAAAAATCCCAGCGGGTGTTGATACAGGCGATAGAATCCGTTTAGCGGGTGAAGGTGAAGCGGGTGAACGCGGTGGTCCTGCTGGCGATTTGTACATTGATATTCAAGTAAAACAACACGCAATTTTTAACCGTGATGGTGCGAATTTGTATTGTGAAGTGCCGATTAGTTTTGTTACTGCTTGCTTAGGTGATGAAATTGAAGTACCTACACTAGATGGCAAAGTATTGTTAAAAATCCCTGCTGAAACCCAAACAGGCAAAATATTCAGATTACGCGGCAAAGGTGTTAAACAAGTGCGCGGCGGTCCTGTCGGGGATTTATTGTGCAAGGTTCTGGTTGAAACACCTGTCAATTTAACCAAAGAGCAAAAAGAGTTAGTGGAAAAATTGGGCGAATCGTTGACCAGTAGCGGTAAACATCACAGCCCACAAGAATCTTCATGGATAGATGGTGTAAAAAACTTTTTTGATAAACTGACAGGTTAAGCCATGACTCGAATTGCAATTGTAGGCGCGTCAGGGCGCATGGGCTTATGCTTACTTAAATCAGTATTATTAGCAAAAAATGCCACACTTGCCACCGCTATTTCTCGTCCAAACAGTATAGCCATTGGTAAAGATGCAGGCGAATTGGCAGGTATTGGCGCGGTCGGTATTAAGGTGGTCGATGATTTAGCTGCTGTCATGGATTCATTTGATGTACTGATTGATTTTACCCGTCCCGATGCGTCAATGGTGTTTATTGAACAATGCCGCCGTGCAGGTAAAAAAGTGGTCATAGGTACAACGGGTTACAGTGACGATCAAAAAGCTGAGATTAACAAAGCCGCTGAAGAAATCGCCATCGTACTTGCGCCTAATTTCAGTGTCGGCGTTAATTTATCGCTAAAATTGTTAGCAATGGCTGCCAAAGTGATGGGTGATTACACCGATATTGAAGTCATTGAAGCGCATCATCGTCATAAAGTCGATGCGCCATCGGGTACCGCATTACGCATGGGCGAAGTGATTGCCGATACCTTAGGACGTGATTTAAAAGACTGCGCTATTTACGGCAGGGAAGGTAATACAGGCGAACGGGATCGTAAAACCATTGGTTTTTCTACTATCCGTGCGGGTGATATTGTTGGCGAACATACCGTGATGTTTGCTGACGAGGGTGAGCGGTTAGAAATCACTCACAAAGCTAGTAGCCGTATGACCTTTGCCAATGGCGCGGTAAGGGCGGCGGTGTGGTTAACCGATAAAGAGCCTGGTTTGTATGATATGCAGGACGTGTTGGGTTTGTCTTGATATGCAAAGAAGTAAAACAGCTTTAGCTGTTTTACTTCAATAGCTAAAGCGAAATAAAATGATGCCGTTCGTGGTGAGCTTGTCGAACCACATTCACACTTCGACTGTTCGACAAGCTCACAGCTCAGTGTGAACGGTTTTTTAATTACAAATACTGCGTTTGCTATATTGAATTACTACGTTCGCAAGGTAAACGTGACAGGTCCATTGTTAATCAAAGCCACCTGCATATCTGCACCAAACTCACCGAACTGCACATTAGGATAAATAGTTGTAGCGTGTTGTTGCAGATAACTAAACAATTCACGTCCCTGTTCAGGTGGTGCGGCTGATACGAAACTGGGGCGATTACCTTTTTGGGTATTCGCCGCTAGTGTGAATTGCGGTACTAACAATAAGCCGCCATTAATATCACGCAAACTCAAATTCATGCGGTCTTGTTCATCCGCAAAAATCCGATAGTTCAAAATACGTTCTAGCAAGCGTTCTGCTTCTTTTGGCGTGTCGGTTTTTTCAACCGCTACCAACGCCATAATCCCTGTGTCTATACGTCCGATGTTTTGATGATTGACGGTCACTTTAGCACTCGTCACGCGTTGAATGATAGTAATCATTTTGGTGGTGGCGTAAAAGCCAAACAGTGTTTATATTTGGGATTTCGGTAATCGGCATGAACAGAACTACAGTCGCCCGCACTCACTTGTGGGTGATTATTAATGGCTGATTTGACAACGGGATTTGCAGCGGTGCTGGTAGCAGGTTTAGTCATGATTTCGATGACAGGTTCAGTCGCTGTACTGATAACAGGCGTATCAGTCAGTTTACTTGCAAGTTCAACGACAGGTTTTGTAACCTCAGTTATCACAGGATTAGGTACAGATGGAGTAACTGGACTACTAACAATCCTATCAGTAGGATTATTTGCAGATTCAACGGCAGGCTTTGTAGCTGCACTTTTGATAGGTTTAGGTGCAGAGTGAGCGGCTGCATTGATAGCAGGTTTATTAGTGGCTTTAGTTGCAACCGTCTCATTAACAGCGTTAGCATCAGTTGCTAACCAGTCATTTAATTTTGCTAGTTCTTCAACATCTAGGCGACCAGCCTGCTGTAATAAGTTACTACGCGCTTTAAAATAACGATATCGCGCTTCGCGTTGTATTTTTCGCGCTTCGGATAATTGTTTTTGCGCGTTGAGTAAGTCAACAATGGTTACTACGCCTAATTCATAGCCTTTTTCCATCGCGGCTTTCGCTTGCTCGCTGGCTTCCAGTTGGCGGTCGGTTGCTAAACTACGCGCTGGGGAAGTTGCCATGTTTAGATAGGCATCGCGGGTTATTTTCTCAATCTCGCGTAGTTTTTGTTCTAATTGACTAATACCCAATCCTTTGTGCCCTTCGGCTTCTCTAACACGAGCCGAAGTAATGCCACCTTCATAAAGTGGCATATCGGCTTGCACACCCACTGTACCTACAGTGTAAGGGGGTGATTGTTGGTTATTAAAAGAGGTATCACTGTAATTAGCCCCCGCTTGTAATTCAAGACGTGGTAAATGCCCTGCTTGGTAAGCAGAAATACTTTGATCGGCGGATTCAACCGCATGTTTAAGTGCCGCGATGTCGGGGTTACTGTGATTTACTTGTTCTATCCAAGTATCAACATCGCCGTCGGGGGCAGGTTGCGTGGTGTCTAAACGAACAGGTTGAATATCAGTAACTGCATCGCCTGTCAGTTCGCGTAATTTTTCTAAGGCAATCTTGGCATCGTTTTGACTGTCGATAAGATTGGTGCGTAATGTTTCAACCCGCGCTTGTAACTCGTATAAGTCGGTCACTAACGCCATTTGTCGCTCATTCATGCTTTTAACGCGGGTGAGCTGTTTTTCAGTAGAACTAAGTTCCGAGCTGATAATTTCACTTTTGTACGTTGCTTCTAAAGCATCCACATAACGTTCAACCAAGTCATGAACGAGTTGTTGATGGGCAGCAAGTAAGTCCTCTTCGCCTTGGGTAGTGCGTGATTGCTGACTTTTCATCAATAAATAGGCTTGTAAATCAAATAACGGCTGACTCACGTTAAGACTTGTGCGTTCATATATGTAGTTTTTGCCAATTCTAGTTTATCGGACTTTTTTTTAAAACAGGTGATTGTGAGAAATGTTATATCCATCAATCTATCTATTTAAAAATACTGTTAATAAAAGCGGCTATATGTTCTATTTCTTCAATACAAACAGCGTGTTCCATGACATAGTCATGCCATTGAATGGGATGACCCTGAGCATGAAGCGTATCAAATACCGCTTTGCCTGATTCAATAGCGACCACGGAGTCTAATATGCCATGTGCCATAAAAACGGGTATATTTTGATTAGCGTTAGCCGCTTCGTTATTTAGTTGTGTTAGTGTCGGTAAATAGGCTGATAGGGCGATAATGCCCGCTAATTTGTGCGGGTATCTTAAACCGATATGCAAAGCCATGACCCCGCCTTGGGAAAAGCCAGCCAGTAGTATGTTTTCACTAGCAATGCCGTGCTTTTGTTCACGTTCAATCAGTTGTTCGATTAATTTTGCGGATTTATAAATGCCGTTTATATCCACTTCGCGCTCTAGGTTCATTGCCAAAATGTCGTACCACGCTCGCATTTCCATACCGCCATTAATGGTGACAGCTTGAATAGGGGCGTTAGGAAAAATAAAACGAATATGTGGCGCGGCGTTTACATGGAGTTCACGAGCAATATCTTCAAAATCGTGACCGTCTGCACCTAATCCATGTAACCATATAACAGAATACTGGTGGTCGGCTGTAGGCTGTATTTCAATTGTGCTAAGTTCAGAAGTCATGGTGTGTTCCATTTAAGTGTTTTAGTCTCTACTAAGGACTTGTTATAAAGACCAACGAGGGGTTAAAGCTTCGTCGATCTTGCTGGATTACCTGCATACTTGGGCAAATCGGGATTCATAATATCCCACGGCTGGGCATCGGCGACCCAAATGTCTTTTTGGGGGTTGAAAACACTCGGATCGTCAAGCGTGGCGGCAGCCACAGGGCGAACCATCGTAAAATGGCTGTATCTTCCAAATAATGCAGTGCCGCATTCAGGACAGAAACCCCGATAGACGCTATTACCGCTGGCGGCGAGGGTAGTAAATTCTTTGTAATCACCCGTGATGGTAAGTGCATCAGCAGGTATCCACATAAAAGCCAGATACGCTGTGCCTACCCATTTTTGGCAGGTTCTACAATGGCAGTTCATGCTATCTATAGGCGATGCTGATATTTGGTATCTAACTTTACCACAAAGGCATCCGCCTGTAAGGGGGAGGTTCATGTTATTTCCTCGCATAATGGGCAACACACGCGCTAAATATTAGTACAATAAGCGTTATATTTTCCTTAGTCGCTCGTGATGGATTTTAACTCATGTTGGATAATCTTGTTGTAATAAGTTTACTTTTGTTGGCTTATTGGTACTGGTTCAATGCACAATCTATGAAAACACTGGCGTTACAGGCAGTCAAAACGCGATGTAACGCATTAGAGTTGCTTATGTTGGATGAGTATGTGGCATTAACGCGCATAGGTTTAAAAAGAAATGCGGCAGGGAAGTGGCAAGTTTATCGTTGCTATATGTTTGAATTTGCTTCAACAGGTGATGAACGCTATAACGGTGTTTGCACGGTATTAGGTGATAGGGTGTTGTCGATTGAGATGCAGCCATATCGAATTGAGTAATGTGGACAAAAAAATCATGTTAAGAATTACCGAACTTAAATTACCTCTGGATCATGCTGATAGCATGATAAAAACCGCGATTATTACGCGACTAAGTATCACGCCACAAGATTTCATTGCGTATACCGTGTTCCGTCAAGGGCATGATGCGCGTAAACGTAATGCTATCGAGCTGGTGTATACGTTGGATGTGGAGCTTAAAAATGAAACGGAGGTATTGGCACGTTTACAAGATGACCCGCACATTTCTATCACACCTGATACTACTTATCAGTTTGTCACCCACGCGCCTGCGCAATTAACACAGCGTCCGATTGTGATTGGCACAGGTCCTTGTGGTTTGTTTGCGGGTTTGATTTTGGCACAAATGGGTTTTCGTCCGATTATTTTAGAACGCGGTAAAGAAGTCCGCGAACGTACGAAAGACACTTTCGGTTTGTGGCGACAATCCAAGTTTAATGCTGAATCCAATGTACAATTTGGTGAAGGTGGGGCAGGGACGTTTTCTGACGGTAAGCTGTACACACAAATCAAAGACCCGCACCATTACGGACGTAAAGTGCTGACTGAGTTTGTCAAAGCGGGCGCACCCGCTGAAATTCTTTATGTTAGCAAACCACATATCGGTACGTTTAAATTAGTCACGATGGTAGAACAAATCCGTGCCACTATAGAATCATTGGGTGGTGAGATTCGTTTTCAAAATCGTGTTGATGAAATAGTCATTGATAACGGTCAAGTACGCGGTGTAAAACTGGCTAATGGCGAAACGTTAGTGAGTGATAATGTGGTGTTAGCCGTCGGACATAGTGCGAGAGATACCTTTAAAATGCTTTATGAGCATGGCGTATATATTGAAGCCAAACCATTTTCTATCGGCTTTCGCATTGAGCATCCGCAATCCTTAATTGATGTGTGTCGGTTTGGTAAATCGGCTGGGCATCCGTTACTGGGTGCAGCGGATTATAAACTAGTGCATCACTGTAAAAATGGACGCTCGGTGTATAGTTTCTGTATGTGTCCGGGAGGAACGGTGGTGGCAGCAACGTCAGAAGCAGGTCATGTAGTAACGAATGGTATGAGTCAATATTCACGCAATGAACGCAATGCGAATAGTGCGATTGTGGTCGGTATTACTCCCGATGATTACCCTGAACATCCGTTGGCAGGTATAGATTTGCAGCGTCGTTTAGAAGCCCATGCCTTTGTGTTGGGAGGTAGTAATTACCAAGCACCCGCACAACGTGTCGGTGATTTTCTGGCACAGAGGCCATCTGAGAATTTAGGCAGTGTACAACCGTCATACACACCCAGCGTATATTTAACCGATTTAAGTACCGCATTACCTGATTATGCGATTGAAGCCATCCGCGAAGCATTACCTGCATTTGATAAGAAAATAAAAGGTTTTGCAATGGATGATGCAGTATTAACAGCGGTAGAAACGCGCACATCGTCACCGATTCGTATTAAACGCAACGCGCATTATCAAAGCATCAATATCCAAGGCTTGTATCCAGCAGGTGAGGGCGCAGGTTATGCAGGGGGCATTTTATCCGCCGCTGTCGATGGCATTAAAGTGGCTGAAGCGGTGGCGTTGGCAATGGTTGACGCGCTCAAATAGCACTCGTAGAAACGTTGCACTGCAACGTCTGTACTATTTATGAACTCTCATAGGAAACAAAAAGGAACAACATGACCATGACCGCCACACAACAAGCGCAATTACTACTCGATTTTATTGATGCCAGCCCCAGCCCTAGTCATGTAGTAAATACTATCGAAACGCAACTGGCAGCGTTTTCATTCATCAAACTGGATGAAACTGAAAAATGGACACTGAAAGCAGGTGGACGTTATTACGTTGTGCGTGATGACTCGTCCATTATCGTATTTGTACGAGGACAAAAACCATTAGTTGAAACAGGCTTTAAACTAATCGGCGCACATACCGATTCGCCTGGGCTACGCATTAAACCCAATGCTGCAACGGCAACAGATGGCTTATTGCGTTTGGGTGTTGAAGTGTATGGGGGACCAATATTAGCAACCTTTGCTGATAGGGATTTAAGTCTAGCAGGGCGAGTTAGCTATAAGAATGATCAAGGTAAAGTAGCGAGCCAGTTAGTGCGCTGTGATAAGCCGTTATTGCGTTTGCCTAACTTGGCAATACACATGAACCGTACTGTCAATGAAGACGGTTTAAAATTGCATAAACAACTGGAATTGCCGTTAATTTTAACGCGTTTAACCGAACAACAATTACCCAGCGCGTATTTTTCTAATTGGTTACAACAGCAGTTAAGCATTGAAGCAGAGCGCATTTTATCGTGGGATTTAGCCGTTTATGACACGCAAAAAGGCGTATTGTGGGGTGCAGATAATGAGTTTTATGCGAACAGTCAACTGGATAATTTAGCCTCTTGTCATGCGGCATTATTGGCATTATTAGATGACAGCGTTTTACAAGCAGACAGCACCTTAGTCTGTGCGTTTTTTGACCACGAAGAAATTGGTAGCGAAAGCCATAAAGGCGCGGATGGTAGTTTTCTTGCTGATATATTGGCGCGTATTGCCTTAGCAACAAAAACCGAAGGCGAAGATTTTTTACGCACGTTAGCAAAAAGCACCATGATAAGCGCGGACATGGCACACGCTTATCAACCCAGTTTTCCATTGGCTTATGATCCAGATCATAAAGTGCTGGTGAATCAAGGACCTGTCATTAAAGTCAATGCGAACCAGCGTTACAGTACCACCAGTGGTTCAGACGCGCTCTTTGCTGATTGTTGCGAGTTAGCGGGCATACCGTATCAAAAATATTCCCATCGTAATGATTTAGGCTGTGGCAGTACCATTGGTCCTATGGCTTCTAGTCGTTTAGGTATTCATTGTGTTGATGTCGGTAATCCGCTATGGGCAATGCACAGTATCCGAGAAAGCGCGGGAGTATGGGATCATCATTATTTAATCAGGGCAATGCGCCAATTTTTTTCTCAGTAGTCAACTAAACTATCTTAGATTAGACTTGAACCACTTTACTTATTTTATTTAGGCGGCGCGTTGCAGTCCTTACAATTTTTTTGTTTATCCCTGCATTATCAAAACATCAAAAGTAGCCGCTTGCTTGGTGTTTTTTTAGCTTGCCTGCTGTGTTTATCACAGACCTATGCGGATACTTTGCCTATTGAGGAATATAAAATAAAAGCAGGCTATATATTCAATTTCACTAAATTTATTACTTGGTCTGAGGAAAATAATACTGACACTTTTAATATTTGCATTATAGGTAACGATCCTTTTGGCGATTCAATTAATGGCATTGAACAGCGAACAGCCTTTAATCGCCCCATTAAATTATTCAGATTGACGGCTATTAATAAAGACCTGCATTGTCACATCGTTTATATAAGTGCAGGTAACAATGCTAAAGCGGCGATGTCAACTAAAAATATGTTAACTGTGGGTGAAGAAGCAACCTTTATCAAGCAATGCGGCATGATTGCTTTTATTAAGCAACAGGATAGAATAAAATTACAAATCAATCAAAAACTATTATATCAAAGCGGTTTAAAAATCAGCGCGAAACTATTGGAAGTTTCTGAGCTTGTTGAAGGATGCGACAATGATTAAATGTATTGCTGACTCATCAATCAAACGTAAGCCGCTACTAATTATTATATTTCCCAGTCTATTGTCATTACCAGTTATCGGCGTGTTTTTATTGATACTTGAAATTAATGAGTTTCAAAAAAATGTACAGGATAACTTGTCAGCGGTAGCCACGATTATCGCTAATTGCAGTACCGCCGCGCTACTTTTTAATGATCAAGACTTAGAGCGAGAAAATCTTGCTGTCATTAACACGCTACCTGAAGTACAAGCGGCTTGTCTTTATGATGCTAATGGTAAGGTTTTTACCGAATTACTGAAAGTTGAACAGAATATATGGAGTTGCCCAGCATCTATTGCAGGATATATAACACAATTCATAGATACCCATTTATTTGTGTTGCAACCCATTATGGTCGATACGGAGTGGCATGGTACTATGTTTATTCGTGCTAATTTTGCTGCGACTTACTGGCACGGTTTATTTGTTAAAAATATTTTGAAAGATAAAGTAAACCTTGCTATGGTAAAGTGTATTAACGAAGTTGGACATGTTATGGGTAAAAAGACCATTGCTGAGTTTGTTGAAGATAAAACAATATTTAACCTGCTTAGTGAATTGGGCGTAGATTATGTTCAGGGTTATGGTATTGGAAAACCTGTATTATTGAGCGAACTTACACTTATAAAACCTTTTATGGCTACGTCAAAATGAAACGTCCCCATCTCATAGTTGCAGTTGCTTACTTTTCTACCTATCAGGCGATGGCTGCTGAAATTGATTATTTTTCTATGTCACCTGCTGAACTCGCAGAAACCTCCGTTAGTATTGCTACGGGTACACCTAAGCCTATTTTTCAATCTGCCGCTGTAACCAGTATTGTGACCGCTGAGCAAATTAAATCAATGGGGGCAACGGAACTACATGAGGTTTTGGAAACAGTACCTGGCGTTCATGCCAGTCTACAAAGCAGCACTTATGATTATAGTTACAGTCTGCGCGGTATACGCAACGCCACTAATTCAGAATTATTGATGATGGTTAACGGTACGCGTATTAATACACCGTTTCGCGGTTCTACGATGTCACATTTTGAATTACCGCTGGAAGCTGTTGAACGTGTCGAAGTCATTCGAGGTCCTGGTTCTGCGTTGTATGGTGCGGATGCGTTTGCAGGTGTCATCAATATCGTCACCAAAAAAGCTAAAGATATTAATGGTACAAAACTGGGTGTTCGCGCTGGGAATGCCGATACACAAAGTGGCTGGGCGCAACAGAGTGGAAACTGGGCAGGTTGGGATATTGCCACCAGTTTACAATACCAACACACTAATGGTGATCCAAACAGAATTATTCAGGCTGATGCTCAAAGCACTGTAGATAGAGCATTTGGTACACACGCATCGCACGCACCAGGTAAGTATCAAGGACGTTATAGTACTTTAGATGCACATCTTAATTTACAACGTAAACATTGGGATGTTGATTTTTGGTCATTTAGTGCGTTAGATACAGGAACTCGTGTGGGTGGCAACGCAGTATTAGACCCTAATGGCGAAACTCAGGGTCAGCAATATCTGGGAGATGTACGTTTTTCCACTGAAGATTGGTTCAGAGATTTAGAGCTGACTGCGCATCTTAGCTACTTATACGCTGATTTTAGTGCGCAAGGGCAAGTGTTTGCTGATAACGCACGCCTACCGTTACTTCCTGATGGTAATTTCAGTAACAATCCTAGATTGCCAGCAACATTGTTTCCTAATGGCGTACTTACTGATTTAGGGCGTATAGAGAACATTCCTGCTATTGAACTAAGTTCAATTTACAAAGGCTTTGATAATCATACCTTGCGCCTTAGTACAGGTTTTCGTTATGAACAGATAAGTACACGCGAGGCTAAAAATTATGGTGCAGGGGTGATTAGTGGTTCACCAGTGCCTAAGGTGGTTGATGGTACATTAACTGATGTAACGGGTACACCTTATGTTTACTTAGCTAATGCCCATCGCTCCATTTTTTCGGGTGTATTGCAAGATGAATGGCAGTTTACAGATAATTGGCAACTCACAGCAGGGGTTCGTTATGACCATTATTCTGATTTTGGCAGTACTGTTAATCCACGCGCGGCGTTAGTGTGGGATATTAATAAACAAGTTACCACTAAATTACTGTATGGTAGAGCTTTTAGAGCCCCTAGTTTTTCAGAACAAGGCAATCAAAACAACCCAGTCTTACTAGGCAATAAAAATTTAAAGCCTGAAACTATCAATACTATTGAATGGGCTTTAGATTATCGTCCTGTTGATGCCCTGAGAACCGCTCTCAACCTGTACTATTATGATATTAAAGACCTAATTGCTGCCGTGCCTGATGTCGGCAAACGCTCGTCAACATTTCGCAATAGCGGTAATCAGCAGGGTTATGGCGGTGAATTTGAATGGAACTGGCAGGCGAGTGATGAATGGCGACTATTCGGCAATTATGCGTGGCAACATGCTATTAATCAGCAAACACATGACAGCGTGACTTATGTGCCTGAACATCATGTATATGTGGCGATAGATTGGCAATTTTTATCCAATTGGCACATACAGCCGCAACTTAATTGGATAGGTGGTAGACTTCCTGCCAGCACAGATACCAGACCTTTAAGTGATTACCAAACTATTGATTTTACCTTAAGAGGTAAGCAACTATTTGGGCATTTAAATGTATCAGCCTCGGTACGCAATTTATTAGATGCTAGAAACAACTTAGAACCTGCGGCACCTACATCATTACCGCAAAATATTCCAATGTCGGGCAGGTTATTTTATCTTGAAAGTTCTATTAACTTTTAATTTGATAATCGCCATAGTGAGTCAGCATATTCCAGTAATTTACATTCTTTTTTGCAACACTGTTTAACATATCATCCAGTTTAATAAAGCAGGGTACGCGGGTGCCGCGGAAATCAATGGGTGGACCAATTTCAATAACATGTATACCGAAGCCCGCGACGACTCGTTTTAACGCGGGTTCAATAATCGCATACCAATAACGAATATCGTGTTCGGTACTTATTCTCATGCTACAGGAAAACAGCGCAAGAGTCAGGTTAGCACTATTATTTTTTTCCTTTTTTCGGGAAAAATCACCATCATTCAAATCATCATTAGTGACTAGTAAATCTTGTTCGTTGGCTCTACGCCTAAACTGTTTCGATACACAAAACCGTGATAACTCAGCTAAATGAGAGCGGTTTATATTTTCTAGCATAGCCTTATTAATCTGACTATGGGCTTCAATAGGGAATAATTTTTTTGGATTGTGATGGTCTGGCAAAATAAGACGGGTGGTCGCCATGTAACAATCACTTTCAATGTGACGAATTAAATAATGACTAGAACAAACATCATATTCATCATATTCCATGCAGTCTGGATGCGCTTCGGGATTTTCAAAGCCCTTTTCAACACAATATACTTGATAACGTAATTTATAAACTTCTTGCCGAAGCGCATCCGAATTGGCAGGTATTATCTCAAAATACTGATTGAACGCTTCAACGATGCTCATTTATTGCCTTGGTTGATGAAACTAATAAATATAGTCGAAGTATTATAAAATGATATAAAAAACTTGAATCCTACTATTGAGTTTGTTGGTTTTATAACATTATATAGTTTTAATTTATTGGTTTTAATCATGTTAAAACGGTCAAAGATAAATTTGTTAAAAATTGTTCGGTATTGTTAATTAAAAATAGCGTTCAAATTACCATTGCGCTGAAGCATCAAAAGGCAAACGGAATAAAGCAACATCGTCATGGACTTGGAATAACATTTGGAT
>WSSedA1B3DRAFT_1000228_pt1 | contig 16115 bp, 13 predicted proteins | sample WetSurSiteA1Bulk_FD_9468 | JGI IMG/M metagenome (IMG submission 9468)
TGCCCGCCACTTCAGGAAGGAACTGTCATTTGAAACCGCTATCAATGAGGAAATTACAGCTGAGTTTCAGAATCAGCCCTTAAATGAAATCCTCAGGGAACTCGAACTGGTAGCGGGGTTGCAATTCGATACAACCCGCACAACGCTCATTGTCAGAAAGTAATAAATAACTGACAATGAGGGTGCGGGAAATAATCCACTTGCTTTTTCCCGTCTGTTTGATCCTTGCCATTATCAGTTCGGGAACAACAATTCTGGCCCAAGAGAGTTTGCTGGACCGTGAAATTAATTTATCCCGCACCACCGGTGAAATTGATCAGTTCCTGAAAGAGATTGGCCGAAAAGGAAATTTCTCTTTTACCTACACTTCTCAGATCCAGGTTCATCGTATGGCTTCCGTCATGGTGAGGAAACAAACGGTAAGAAACCATCTGTCTGACATTTTCAGATATGATAGCTTACAAATCCTGGAAAGATCCAATAAGATCCTGCTGATCCCGCTGCATAGAAAAAGTACACCGATTCCCAACTTTCAATTGATAAAGGGTCTTGTGATAGACGGAAAAACCAGGCGGCCTTTACCCTATTCCAATATATTCCTGATGAACAGCAGCACTGGCACGGTTTCAAATTCAAATGGCCGTTTTGTAATCAAAATAGGGCCTGATGACCAGACAGACACCATTGGCGTTTCCTACATCGGGTATAAACTTGCCACTATTCCACTCCAGTCACTGGATACTGCACTTCTGGTAGTGCGCCTGTTTACTGAAAGGTTTCAGATCAAGGAAGTAATCGTAAAACCCTTCGACCCGATTTACATCCTTACCAAGGCTATTGAAAGAATACCGTCGAATTATGACAGGAAACCTGCCATATTTACAGGATTTTTCAGAGAAACCACCCAGCAGGACAACAAGAACATTTCGCTTTCTGAGGCGGTGATTGATGTTTTTAAAGAGCCATATACCTCCGTCCGTGACGACCAGATTAAAATATTCAAGGGTAGAAAAGGAAGCAATACCGATGAAAAGGAATTCGTTGAGTTTGTGGTGCAGGGTGGACTTTATAATACCCTTAAACTTGATATTGTAAAAAACCTTCCCACATTCCTGGATGCGGAATATTTTACGCTGTACGAATACCGGTTGGAAAGGACCATTACGCACTTTGAAAGACCAACCTGGGTTATTTCTTTCGATCAGCGTGAAGGTGTAAAGTATCCCTGTTACAGGGGTAAAGTATTTATTGATGTTGAGACCTTTGCCATTGTGGGCGCGGTTTTCGACTTAAGTGATAAGGGAATGAGTTTTGCTACGGGTATTTATGTTAAAAAGACACCCAGAAGGATAGGGGTTAAGCCCATCAACGCCTCATACCAGGTTTTCTACCGGCCATTTCATAACAAATGGGATCTCAGCAATGTAAGAAGTGAGGTTCAGATCCGTGTCAAGCGCAAAAGGAACAAGCAACAGGATAAATTCAATTCCTTGTTTTCCTCCGTGTCGGAATTTGTGGTAACGGGCAAAGATACCACCAATGTTGTCCGTTTCAAAACTGACGAAGTGTCGCGACCCAAGGACGTTCTGGAAGATCAGATCGGTGAAACAGACAATGAATTCTGGGGGAATGAAAACATTATAATCCCGGAAGAGCCAATTGAGAAAACATTGATCAGATTAGGCCATCGGAATAACCTGTTCTCGGAACAGGAAATTGCAGCCATTAAAATAGAGGAGGAAAAAGAAGCAGATAAGAAGTTGGATAAGGAAAGTCGTGAGGATGAGAACATTGTTACTGATCCTGAACAAGAGTAGATATGAATTATATAGCACAGCTATGACAAAAGCCAAAACAAGCATGACAGTGCTGGTATCTTTCCTTGCACTGGTTGTTGTCGTGTCAGGTTTCCACAGTCCAAAGGATAATCTTTTCCTGGAGTATCTGAAATCCAGGTTAAAAAAATACAACAGCAGTTTTCCCCTGGAAAGGACCTACATTCTCACCGACCGGTTTGTTTACAAACCCGGAGAGGATATGTGGTTCCGGGGCTTTGTTTCATCATCCGGTGGGAACCAGAATGAACTTAACAGTGAGGATTTATTCATTAAGTTGCTGAATAGCAGGGGAGAGGAGATTATTTCCAGAAGGTATCCGGTTTCAGGTAACCAGTGCTCAGGCCGTTTGCTGATTCCCAGAACATCCATACCGGGAAGGTACTGGCTGGTAGCTTACACAGGTTGGATGAAGAATCAATGTCCGCAGGAAGCATACAGAAAAGAAATTCTGGTGAGCAAGTATTTTGATAAACGGTTTCAGGTGGAGATATTATACGACAAAGTTTCCTATGATCCGAATGATACCATGAATGCCAGCATCAGGATAATCGATCCCATGGGCAATCCGGTCCCTGAAATTAGTTACGAATACACAATCGGGTCTTTTGACCGGCGTGAAGTCAAAGGATCCGGGGAAACCAACGTTAAAGGATACTCTAAAATCACCTGTATTGTTCCGGAATCGACCGAAATCCTGCTGCTAACAGTTGATATCAGGAGTCGAAAACTTTCAGGTGATTATTCTCTGATCATCCCTGCTATCACCACGCCGCCTGAAATATCCTTCTTCCCCGAAGGAGGCAGACTGATCAAGGGATTATCAAGCACCCTGGCCATTCGGGCGACCATGGATCTGGGGCAACCTATTGGTATTTCCGGTGAGATTGTTGATGCTGAGGGAATTAAGCTGCAATCGGTATCTACGGATTCCAGAGGGACTGGAAAATTCGTTTACACGCCCGGAGAAGATACCTGTTATCTGCAATTCACCTATCCCTCCGGTACTGCACGCAAGATTCCGCTTCCCGCAGCGGCGGATAATGGATGTATTATTCATTGTGACAAACAGGATGGCGATTCGGTGAGGTTCCGGATAAATTCCTCCGACCAGGATTCAACGATCATATCATACTGGGTGGCTTCTTTGGACCATAACATTATATGGAATGGGGAAGTTCAGTTTAAAAGGACTGCAACCGTAAGCATACCTGTAAAAAACCTGAAAAGGGGAATCATGCAGGTATCGGTATTTGATCAGAAAAAAGCCTTGATAGCGGAACGGCTGGTCAAGATTCAGCATCCTGAAAACACGCTTGTGGTGAAAACTGATCACAAGGTATACCGCAGTCGCCAACGGGTTAACCTCTCCCTGGAATTTAAGGGTAGAAGTGACAAGATGGATGTGGCCATGCTGGTTTCGCTCCGCCACCTTTCCTTCAATCCTCTGGTAGCAAACCTGTATGATGTTGCTGGTTTCTTACCCTGTGATTCATTGAAGGTCAATAACCTGGACCAGATAACAGACCTGGATCTCCTGATCACGGCGTACCGATTTATCAAATGGGATGATGTTCTGGCAGAGGATAAAGAAAACCGGTCATTTATAAGAATGGACGGAATTACAGGCAGCGTCATTGATAAAAAGGACAATCTTTCTCCCCATGCGAAAGTAAGGGTCACCCACATCCCAAATTACAAATTCTATGAAACACAAACAGATGAGAACGGAAAATTCCAGGTGCTTTTCGGATCGGATATCATTGATTTCAATTACCTGAATGTAGATGCATATGATGCTATGGGCAAGGTAAACCTGGCGGCCACCATCGACCAGGAGTACGCCAAAAGTCTCTGGAAAGGAATGATCATGGAGGGAGAAAACAGTGATAGCCAGAAAGTACTTGACGTGACCTCTTATGGCGAGCCTGACCTTGTGTATGCACTCCGGTATGGACCCGGTAAATTCAGGAAATCAGTTTCCGAAACCAGGAAAAAATACGATCCCATTCAGTATGCCGGTTATTCAAGTGTTCTGGATATTTTGCAGGATATAAAACCCTACAGTCTGGTAAACAATACCATCGTGTTTACAGCGGAAAATGAACCCGGTTTGGTCCCTGTGACCCAGGAAGGAGCTATCATCGTGATCAATGGTGCTCTGAAAGGAAATAAAGTGGATATCCTCAGGAATCTGCTTCCTTCAGACATAACCAATATAAACATTTCCACCTCCCTGGTTGATGTGCACAAATATACACCCGTGAATTTCCAGGGAGTCATTGAGATAACAACGATTCAGGGAATGTTCAAGTACAGGCAGCCTACCGTACAATTGGGCATGGATATATTGAATTCCAACAGGATGTTTTATTCACCTGATTACTCAGTAGAAAGCACCACATCCGGTGATAACCGGAAAACGCTTTTCTGGAGCCCGAAATTAAGCCTTTACACGGAACAATCTGCCCTGGTATCTTTTTATACTTCCGATATCAAGGGTATTTATTATGGTCTGGTGGAAGGACTGGATGGATCAGGTAATCCCGTGCGTGCTGAGTTTTCCTTTGTTGTAGAATAGCAGGATCATGGCCTGCCGGCAACGACATTTACCGGATTCTTTACGGACGGGCTTTTTGATGGATTGATCATCGGAATGATCATCAAAGCAACCAATCCAAGAATTAGGTAGATCAGGTTTGTGGAAGCATGCGCGATCAGTGCAAAAACCTTTCCATCGGCTTTGTCGATACCATAAATAAAAAGTGTTTCATATACCATGAAGTGCCAGGGTCCAATGCCTCCCTGAACAGGTGCAAGCATGGCCAATCCGCCCATGAGAAAAGTAATCATACCCGTTTGCAGGGACAAATGTGAAGTAGGGCCATATGCCAGGAATATCACGTACAACATGAAGAGCCACATGACAAAAATAAAAAGTGTGTGACCGATAAAAAGCCATTTGTTCTCGAGCTGTGCGATGGATTTGATTCCGGACACGAAGTTTTGTTTGATCAGCCGGATCCTTTTTATCAGGGTATTTCCCCTGTCTGATTTTCTTTTTTTATAATAATTGTTAAACATGAGTAGAGCAGCCAGACAGAATAGCAGAAAACCAACTCCCAGCATGATATTCCGGAGCGAAAAAATATGCAGCAGGTTTGCCTTCACTTCAGGATGGGTATTGAAAAAGGCAACAAAAACGCCAAACTGGCTCAGGAGAATGATAACGGCGAGCAACATCAGGGTGATGAAATCGGCCATCCGTTCAACAAATACAGTGCCGGCCAGTTTGGCGAAAGGTATTTTCTCGTACTTGCTAAGTATTGTACACCGAAACACTTCCCCGGCACGGGGCAACAAAAGGTTGACGAAATACAGGATTAAAACCGAAAGATAGGAATTGTAAAGTTTCGGATTGTATCCCAGGGGCCGGATCAGCATGTTCCAGCGCATGGCCCTGCTGATTTGCGACAAGACATTGAAGAAGACGGAGAGAATGATCCAGAAATAGGTCAGGTCACTGAAGGCTGATTTGTATTTTGCAATGGGTTCATCCTTATACACCCACCAGAAGACAAGAACCCCAAAACCCAAAAAGACGAAGTATTTAAAGATATTAAGAAACTTCTTAAGCATGATTCAGCTGGTATGTCGATTAAGCCTGTTAATCGTAACAAAGGTAATCAAATATGATTAAATGTTTCATGGCGGCCTCAAATATGAATTGCAGATTGAAGTGAAAATTATGCTATTTTTGCTGGCCAGTTGCTGGTTTAATTGAGTGTAACCTGCCATGATATGGGCATTATTGTTTTGAGCCGCGGATCGGGGATGATATGGAGGTTAGGATTGACGTTTGTTGTTCTGGCTATTTCCAGTGTTCAGGCTGTAAAAGCCCAGGATATTTCCCTTGATAGTGCTGCGGTCGCCAGTAAGGCTGCTGTGGATATGGATACAACGGCCGGAGTACCGGTAAGGCTTCAGAGAAAATGGAGCTATCTCCAGGCTAAATCATTGGATAGTTTATTGTTACCGCCGGAAAATAACAGATTCCGGAAGGAGTTGTACCACTTTCTTATGCGGGATAATTCGTCCAGGCTTGTTGTCCGCAGGTCCCCGAATTCCAATTATGATCTTGTCGCCAAGGATGGCAAAATTATTCGCAACATTGAATTCAGGAATACTGATATATTCAGACAGTCGGTACGTGATACCGTTTATAAGCCGCTATCCGGGCTCGAGAAGACACTTAACAACATGCATAACGACACCCGAAGCCGGATCCTGTCAAGACACTTGTTGCTTCATCAGGGTGAGCCCCTCGACGTTTTCCTGATTTCAGAAAATGAGAGAATTTTAAGAGAATTGCCTTTTATCAATGATGCCCGTTTTCTGGTGCGGGCAATTCCGGGCAGTCCCGATTCCATTGATCTGGTTTTGCTGACACAGGATCTCTTTCCTGTTGGTTTTGAAGCCGATATAAGTCGATCCAACGCCGGATCTGCCAGCATCTGGAATCAAAACATGTTCGGGTACGGACTTCAATCGGCAGTGACGGTATTCTGGGATGGAGACCATCAGCCTCTTGTCGGTTATGGTTTGTTATTCAGTCTTTCCAGCCTTGCAGGAAGCTTCACTACAGCCCGGCTGGAATATGTGGACCGGTGGAATATGAATTCATTTCTTGTGGATTTTTCAAGGGATTTCAGAACGGCGGATTTCAAATATGCCGGTGGTGCACTTTTTGAAAATAGCAGCGTTTATAAAGAGATTACCCTGTTGGATACCACTATAATTTACAATAACCTCAAATACACCGATATCGATCTGTGGGGAGGACGGATGTTCAGGCTCAGCAACCATTCCAGCATCACAAGTTCAGGAATATATTTGACCGGAAGGGTCAACTATTATATAAACCACGAAGGACCTGAGACACTTGAAAACTATCTTTATCCGTACCAGGATAAAACACTGCTGTTGTTTTCAACCGGATACTCACGACGGGGATTTATCAAAGACAACCTGATTTACACTTTTGGAAGAACTGAGGATGTGCCCTATGGTTATCATTTTGATTTGACGGCCGGGGTGGAGAAAGGCCAGTACACAACAAGACCCTATATATCGGCAGGTGCAGCTATGGGCAGGTATTTCAATGGTTTTGGATATGGTTATGGTCAGATGAGGTATGGGACCTTCCTTGATGAAGGACGAACGGAACAGGGAACATTTCAGATACAGGCACAATACTTCACCAGGCTGTACAATTGGAATCGTTTTCAGTACCGGAACTTCATAAACCTTAACTACCTGAACGGAGTCAGAAGGTTTGAAGGTGAATTTACCAGCCTGGAGAACAGGGGCGGCATTGAGGGGCTCACGAGCGAGTCCATGCGTGGGAACGACAAACTGTCCCTGAATCTCGAATCGGTCGTGTTCAGCCCGTATCGTTTTCTGGGATTTCGTTTTGCCTTTTTCGGATCAGTTGACCTGGGTCTTATTTCACAATACAATTTATCGGCATCAGATTCAAAATTTTTCTCTGCTGTCAGGTTGGGAGCAAGGATCAGGAACGAACAGCTGGCTTTCAACACATTTGAAATCAGTTTTGCCTTTTATCCGGGAATGCCGGTCAACGGACAGGCGGAATATATATCTGTGGGAACCCTGACCAGGATGCGGTTCAACGATTTCTTCCCGCACAAACCAGATATTGTCAGATACCAATAATTATTCCATGAGTTTATTCAGGATCTGCGTCATCTGATCACGGCTGACAGCAACCATTTTCTCCGGAAGCTTTCCCTGCGGATCATCATATATATCCGGATGGAATTTTTCCGCAACAAATCGCATTTTCAGGTATAGCAGATTCAACTCGAATTCCATAAGTACCCCTTTGACATTCCTGTAGGGATTGGTGGAATTGGGGCGCTTCAGTCCGATTTCCTCGGTAAAATAGATCGTAAATGAATAGCCTGTTGAAGGCAAATGAACAATTGCCTTCTTGCAGGTAAAGCCTGCAATGATTTTGGTTTCAGCGGTTTCTGTGACAACCATGTCCTCCATGCTGTCGAAACAGCACATTTGTTCATCTCTTTTGCCTTTATACAGATAGTGCTTGTCAAAGACCTTTAAAAGGGTGGAACACTTCCGGCTGTGGAAATCAGTAAAGGCATTTAACTTATAAAAACCGAGAAATCCCTCTATGTTGTTGGCAGCCTGCTTTTCGTTAAAGATTAGCTTCATCTGCCTGGGTAAGAGTTCACGGGTTTTTTCATCCATATCATCATTCAGGTAGGTGATCCTGTAATCAATCCTGCCGGAGGTGATCCGCTTTCCTTTTTCCGTATTGTTGCATGACGATGCCAGCAAGAATACAGTGATGATAAGACTTCCATGTAGATATCTCATGTAACAGTATAGGATTGATCTTTTATTTTGTACGTAAAACCATTGCTACGGTTGGAATTTGCGAAACTGTTTTGATCAGCAGACCGAAATGCAAAGATAAGTCCCCTGATCACGATGACAAGAGGTAGTGCAACAAATAATTATGTATTAATATAAATATATTCAGCATAAAAATACAATCTATGATAAAAATCATGCACAACTCTTCTGAGGTTTGACTATTTTTGCGTAAGCCGGCAATCAATTCCTCGGTAATTGATCAGCTGTTTTTTTTTATCCATTTAATCTGAAGATACTATGCCATTCAATTTACGCAACCGGAACTTTTTAAAACTGCTCGATTTTACGCCTGCCGAGATCAGTTTCCTGCTTGATCTTTCCTTTGATTTGAAGAAGGCCAAATACACCGGAACGGAGAAGCCATGCCTAACCGGAAAAAACATTGCTTTGATTTTTGAGAAGTCCTCAACCCGTACCCGTTGTGCATTTGAGGTAGCTGCTCATGATCAGGGTGCTCATGTAACCTACCTTGATCCTGTGAGTTCTCAGATAGGCCATAAGGAGTCGGTCAAAGATACTGCCAGGGTGCTTGGCAGGATGTTCGACGGCATCGAATACCGCGGTTACGGGCAACAAATCGTGGAGGATCTTGCAAAGTACTCCGGAGTGCCGGTATGGAATGGTCTTACAGATGAATTTCATCCTACACAGGTGTTGGCTGACCTGATGACGATGATTGAACATTCCGACAGGCCGCTCAACAAGATCAAGTTCTGCTACCTGGGCGATGCGCGCAACAACATGGGCAACTCCCTGATGGTAGGTTCTGCCAAGATGGGAATCGATTTCAGGGCAGCAGCACCTGTCCCTTGCCAGCCGGCCGATGAACTGGTAAAAACTTGCCGGGAGATAGCCGAATCAACCGGAGCAAAAATAGCCATAACGGACAGAATTGAAACAGCCGTAAGAGACGCTGATTTTCTTTACACCGACGTTTGGGTATCCATGGGAGAACCTGCCTCAGTGTGGGAAGAAAGGATAAAACTCCTGCAACCCTATCAGGTCAACCGAAAGGTTATTGACCTGACAGGAAACGAAAAGGTGAAGTTTTTGCACTGCCTACCTGCTTTTCATAATCGTGAAACAAAAGTCGGCGAAGACATTTTCAGGAGGTTTGGCCTGGAATCCATGGAGGTCACCGATGAAGTTTTCGAATCTCCCGCATCCATCGTTTTTGATCAGGCCGAGAACAGGGTGCACACCATCAAGGCCGTTATGGTGGCGACACTCGGTTCATAGTAAATTTCCTGATAAATCTTCAACAAACTTTTTATTTGGTTTCAAGTTATTATATTTGTTATTGTTTAATTTAACAAGAGGAATAATAACATGGTAACAGCTAGACTTTTCAGTAGATTCAGGATCCCGGTCATGATACTGCTTTTTCTTCTTTTCGGACCTGCCATAATGGCTTCGGATGGAACCATGCCATCCTTTAGCGGTATCAGGATCGAGTTCATCCTGTTTGCCGTTACGCTCGTCGGTGTGGCTGTGTTTCATCACAAGACCATGTATGTCGCCCTGATTGGTTTGACAGCCATTCTTGTCTTCAAATATGTTTTCAGCGATTTTTCACTCTCTGAACACATCATGGGAACCGCAACCAGAGAAGGCGAATGGCGGATCCTCCTGAACCTGTTAGGTTTGCTGTTTGGTTTCGCTATCCTCGCTGAGATCTTCAAGGAATCAAAGTTGCCGGATGTTTTACCCAACTACCTTCCCGGAGGCTGGAAAGGAGGCTTTGTTTTGCTTTTCTTCATAACTGTACTATCATCTTTTCTTGACAACATTGCCGCAGCCATGATTGGTGGAACAATTGCCATGGTCGTTTTTAAAGGCAGGGTCCATATCGGGTATCTGGCTGCCATCATTGCCGCGAGCAATGCAGGTGGTGCGGGAAGTGTTGTTGGCGATACCACGACCACACTGATGTGGATCGACGGGGTAAATCCTGTCGATGTACTGCACGCTTTTGTTGCTTCATTCACTGCACTGGCTATCTTTGGCGTCATCGGGGCAATACAGCAGGACAGGCATCAGCCCATCACCGCGGCCGCTAAAGAAAACATTCACGTTGACTGGGGAAGGATCGGGATAGTCTTTCTTATACTGGCCTGCGCCATCATAACAAACTGGACATTGGATTTCCCGGCCGCCGGTGTTTGGATCGGCATTATCCTTGGTGGATTTTTCAGAAAAACACCCTGGCATGAAATGAAGAATGCCTGGATGGGTACGGTTTTTCTGATGGCCCTTGTGACCTGTGCTTCGCTCATGCCGGTTGAAGAATTACCCCCTGCTTCGCATTGGACCGCTTTTGCGCTTGGATTTGTATCAGCTGTTTTCGATAATATTCCCCTCACCAAATTATGCCTGGAACAGGGTGGTTACGACTGGGGTGTATTGGCTTATACCGTCGGATTTGGCGGATCCATGATCTGGTTTGGTTCTTCAGCTGGAGTTGCCTTGTCTAATATGTATCCTGAAACCAAAAACACGATCCGGTATATGAGAAAGGGATGGCACGTTACGGTAGCCTATATTGTCGGCTTTTTCGTGTTGCTGTATACCGTCGGCTGGCATCCGCATGCCCCGCATAAGGAAAAACGTGTACAGCAGGAGGAACTTCCGGTCAGCAACCCGGAATAGTCAATACCGAATATGGATTATCTACTTGCCATACTCGGGGGGCTGTGCATGCTGGTTGGCATTGTAGGCAGCATCCTCCCCGGCCTTCCTGGTCCGCCAATCAGTTACCTGGGTTTATTACTGGTCCATTGGTCGCGTTTTGCACAGTTCAGGCTGAATATGCTTGTCGTTTGGGCAATCATTGTGGTATTTGTCGCCGTGCTCGATTATGTGGTACCCATATGGGGAACGAAACAATTCGGCGGAACAAGGGCAGGTGTTCGCGGTAGCACTATTGGATTGATTGTTGGCGTATTGCTGTTGCCAATGCTGGGAATTGTGCTGGGTCCATTCGGGTTGTTTGGCATTCTGGGCGGACCCTTCATCGGAGCCTGGCTGGGAGAGAGGTACGCTGGAAAAAATCCCGATCAGGCCCTGCGTGCGGCTATCGGCTCGTTTATAGGATTTCTGGCGGGCACAATGATGAAACTTGCTGTTTCGCTTGTTCTTGCCTTCTATTTCTTTAGGGCAATTTTACAGGCTGTTTTTTAAGCAGGTTACTTCACAAAAGGAATCTAAGGTAAATCTACCAGATTATTCCTGAAAGCAAAAATCACCAGCGATAGTGTATTCCTGCACCCCGTTTTATCCAGAAGATTGGCCCTGTGATTTTCTACCGTCCGTTCACTTAAAAAAAGCTTCTCCGCGATCTCTGATGAGCTGAGCCCTTCACAGATAAGCTGCATTATTTCCTTCTCACGCAACGTTAGTGATATCAGGGAATCATGCTGACGGTTCTTGATCAACCTGAGCAACAATTCCTGCGAGAAGTAGGTCTTTCCGCTAAGTATCAACCTGATGGCTGTTCTTAGTTCAGAATTATCGGCATTCTTCAGGAGGAAACCCTTTACGCCGTTTTCAATCACCCTGTTATAATACTGTTCGTCTCCGTACATGGAAACCACAAGGATCTTCAATTCATGGTTTTCCTGCAACAGGATTCTGCTGGCTTCGATTCCGTTAATATTTGGCATGTTGATATCCATGATGATCAGGTCAGGATTGATCACCCTGGTAACATCAATGAGTTGCTGCCCGTCCGCCACGTCAGCAACAACCTCAATATTCTCCAGATCCTCGAGAATCAGTTTCAAACCCTGCCGGAATAAGGTGTGATCGTCGGCAATGATGACCTTATATTTACTTGTCGCTGGCATGCTGAACCGTTGTAGCCTTTATTTGGAGATTTATTTTAAAACCGTTTCCGGGACTTGTGGAAATGTTGAAATCACCTCCCAGTGACTTGATCCTGGAAATGATGTTGCTGAATCCCATGCCCTTTACCTGGGAATTCAACTGTTGCTGCAGATCAAAACCACGACCGTCATCACGGTATTCGCACATGAGTGAAGGATGGGAATAATTAAGCGAAATGTAAATATTCTTAGCATGAGCATGTTTGATCGTATTGTTAATGAGTTCTTTGATTATCCGGTACATGACGGATTCAATGGTGCCGTAAAATCTCAAATGTTCAATATGTGATTCCTGATGAATGGTAAGGTTTCTCGAAAATAGACTCACAATGTTCTGCAGGGCGGCATGAAGACCGAAATTGACCAGAACATGGGGGCTCATATCATTGGAAATGTTCTTGATCGATTCAATAACATCCCGGATAATGACTCCCATCTGGCTTGCAAGTTTGTCTTTCTTCTCAAAGCTGTCACTTTCAAGAAAGGAGGTGGTGTAAATTTTCAGCGCAGACATCAGTGGACCGATCTCATCATGCAGGTCCCTGGCAATCCTGGAACGTTCTTCCTCCTCAGTTTGTATGATGGTTTCAAAAAGCTTCCTCGCAATGGATTTTCGTTCGGTAATATCACGCATTACTGTGAGAATTGCGTTTTTCTGGTTGAACATTATGGGAACATTGTTGACCTCGTAAGGAATGATCCTGCCCGTCAGCGGTGCAACCACTTCAATTTCCAGATCCCCTGTAGGCAGCCCCTGTTTTACCAGCTGAAGCCGATCCAGGATAATGGCATGGTAGGCAGGCGAAAGAAAGTTGATTAAAGCTTGTGTGGTCAGGAACTCCCTTGTAATGCCAAAACGATTCAGCAGGGTATTGTTGGCCTCCAGAAAATTAAACTCATAATCGGTAATGATAAATCCATCACTGGTGTTGTTGAAAATATTCCTGAAATTGGAGATGCTTTCCTGCAACTGCTGGTACATGTCAGTGAGTTCTGTAGTTCTTTCATGAACGAGACTCTCAAGCCTGTTCCGGTAGTTTTCCAGTTCATCACGCTGTTTCCTTTGTTCAATTGACTTGACAATCGTGATGGGAAGTAATTTAAGGTAATGAAACCCTGCATCCTTGATCAAATAATCATAGGCTCCGGCTTTTAACGCCTTAACAGCCGTATCCTCACTGCCTTCGCAAGCAATAATGATTATGGGGCAGCTGCCGAGCAGCGGCATCAGGTCAGTCGCATACCCGTCACCCTCACAGCAATCGCAAACGACTGCCTGAAAAACATTCTCCCTGAGAAGTTCTATAGCCTCCCGAAGAGATGAGGCCATAACTATCCTGAAAGGATAGCCGGCTTTCTGAGCCTCTCCTTCAAGCAAGATCCTGTCGGCAGGATTGTCCTCTACATACAAAATCTTATTCTCAAGGTTTTTCATGAGAGCAAATTTTGAGGTTGAAACAGCATCGCTGGGGCAAATGGAATAAATCTCTTAAATTCAGAATATTTCCTAATTTTGGTATCCTTTTTTAAAAAAATCAACCAAAATTACCAATATTTATAACTTCCATCCGTTGAATTTATCATTTTATAACAACATGATCCTAAGAGTTCGTAAACACCGGCAGAGAATACAAAGCTTATGAACCGAACTGTGATCCTGGGATTGTTATTGCTATCAACATTCCTTGTTCCTGCAATTGCACAGGACAGGGGTAAAGGATATTACAATGCTGATACAGATTATACCAATTTCAGACGCAATGCTTTATTTGAGGAGGTCATTGATTTTAATGCAATTGATTATGAACGGATAAACGCAGTTATTTTCTGTTTAACCAATGAATTACGGATCAGGAATCATTTAGATGCACTGGAATACGCACCTGAGCTTGAGAATACTGCTATGATGCATGCCACGGATATGATCCGTGAAGGATTTTTCAGTCATTTCAATCCGAACCACAGTCAAAAGAAAACGCCCAATGATCGTGCATTTTTATGCAAAATCACCAATCCCTACCTTGCGGAGAATATTATCGAAGGGTTTGGACTGCGGTATAAATCGAATGAAACGGTTTATCTTCGCGGTAAGGGTAAATTCAGTAACCTGCCCAATGGTGAGCTCTTAAAACCGCATACTTATCTTTCCCTGGGTGAGTCACTGGTTGCAGGGTGGTTGAATTCAAAAGATCACCGACAGAATATGCTTTCAAAAGATGCCCTTCAGCTGGGGTGTGGTATTGCATTTTTTGTGGATCACGGATTTAATGATATGCCCTCCTTCAAAGCCGTCCAAAATTTCCAGCTTTATCAGCGGATAATTCCTGCAAAACACTGAGGTTTCTCGCAAATTCAAGGAATTTTATTATTTTTCTGTGAAATTTGCAGCGCCGTTGAACAACATACGTCTATATACATGAGCTAATGATTGAGCAAAAGGGTCACAACATTCATCAGGAACTGGTTAAACGATGCATCAGAGGAGACAGGTTGGCTCAGAATGAGTTGTACAGGCTATATTATAAGGCAATGTTTAACACCTGTTTCAGAATGTTGGATGACAGGGTGGAGGCTGAAGATGTATTGCAGGAATCTTTTCTTGCAGCATTCCTGAAGATCGGCACCTACCGGGGAGAAATGAGCTTTGGAGCCTGGCTCAAGAAGATTGTTGTTAACAAGACAATTGATGTGTTGAGGGCCAGGAAGATTAAATTTGAAGAACTGAATGAAAAAATCGCTGTCCCGGATGAATCGGATTTATATGATCTGGATACAGCAGAGGAGGATGCAAGCAAAGTGACAAAAATCAAGGAAGCAGTGAGAAAGCTTCCGGAAGGATTCCGGGTTGTCCTGTCACTTGCACTATTTGAGGGTTATGATCATGAGGAAATCGGTTTGATACTGAAGATCAGTGAATCGACCTCCCGATCACAACTTGCCCGGGCTAAGAAGAGGCTGATTGAATATTTAAAAGAGGACCAGGATGAAACCTTTGGATGAATACATCAGGAGCAATCTCGATCGCTTCAATTCAGAAGAGCCCTTGAACGGGCATTTTGAAAGGTTTGAGGATAAGCTTGGCCGGTTGGAAAGGAGAAGAATTTCACAACCGCGGATGGTGATTCTGAGGATAGCTGCACTTGTAATCCTTGGATTGGTCATATCCTACGCAGCAATCCGGGAATTTAACCTCTTAAAACAAAGCAAGGATGCCATTTATTCAGGAACGATCGGCTCCGAATTAGACGAAGCAGAGAAATTTTATACGACCCAGCTCAACATATCATACCATAAAATTCAAAATCTCAGATTCAACAATGACAAGGACGAAAAGAAGCAGGTACTTGAAGAATTATCTGAGATGGACACACAGGTTCAGGCCATGAAACAGGATCTCAAGCAGAATCCTGATGACGAGAGAATCGTTCATGCCATCATCAATTTTTACCAGGTAAAAATGGAAATGATGGATATGATTATTACCCGGACCCAGCAGTCCACCAATTCAATCCTTTAAACTTACAGCTATGAAAACATTGATTATCACACAGAAAGCAACTACTCTGCTGTTGGTCCTCACCGCTGCCATGAGTTTGTGGGCACAGGATGGCAATCACTCCAAAGAAATCAAAAAGGACTTTGCAGTAAATAGCAGCACGAGGCTGGAGGTATTCAACAAATACGGCAACGTCGACATCGTCAACCGGGAGGACGCCGGCCTGTCGATTGACGTAGTCATCAAAGTGAATATCAGGGATCAGCAGAGAGCCGAGGAGCTGATCAACATGATAAAGATCGACATATCCCAGGAAGGTGATGCCATCATTGCCAATACAAACATACCCGAAGACTTTGGCAGGTATTTCAGAGGATTCAGCTCGGATAACGGCGGTTTGGAGATTAACTACAAGATATC
>WSSedA1B3DRAFT_1000229_pt1 | contig 16086 bp, 11 predicted proteins | sample WetSurSiteA1Bulk_FD_9468 | JGI IMG/M metagenome (IMG submission 9468)
GGTATCAATAACTATTCATAATTCATTAATTATGAATTATTTATAAATTCAATGGGATTTATGATTTATTCAATTTGAAAAAAAAATTCTCAATTTGAGAATTAAGGGGAGAATTCATGAGGATCTTTTTTCTTCCTTTAGCATCCTGTAGATAGTTGAAATACCAATATCGAGCTTCTTAGCTGTTTGCCCGATATCATTATTCAACTTTTTCATGGTAGCTTTAATTATTTTTAGTTCATATTCCCGGAGTGTAAGATCATCAGCTGATACTTCGGATAATGTGTCCCCGATGTCAAGGGCAAAGTCAGATGCTTCAATCTCTTCTTTTATTGATAAAGTAACGGCAAGCTCAATAAGTGATTTCAATTCACGTACGTTCCCGGGGAAAGAGTAATTCATCAGCTTCTTCTGTGCCTCCGGTGTTAGTTTCTTCAAAGGTATATTGTTCTCCTTACAGAAGTTTTCAATGAAATGTCTGGCCAGTATAAGTATATCATTTCCGCGGTCGCGCAGGGGAGGCATCTCGATTGGCAAGCCTAAGAGCCTGTAATACAAGTCCTCCCTGAATCTTCCCTTTTTTACTTCCTCCTTCAGATTCTTATTTGTTGCAACAATAATCCGGCAATCGGTCTTTATTGGTTTATTGCTTCCCACTCTGACAAATTCTTTTTCCTGCAGGACACGAAGAAGTTTTGTTTGTAAATTTTGTTCCATTTCTCCGATTTCGTCCAGAAAAAGAGAACCTCCATCGGCTTCTTCAAAGCGTCCTACGCGACGTGAGGAAGCTCCCGTAAATGCACCTTTTTCATGTCCGAATAATTCACTCTCAATAAGTTCCGACGGGATAGCCGGAACATTGACAGCAACAAATGACTTGTCTTTCCTCTTTGAATTATAATGGATAGCTTTTGCCACAAGCTCTTTCCCTGTCCCGGTTTCACCTGTGATTATAACTGTTATATTGGTGTCAAGAGCTTTCTCAATCAGCTCATCTACGTTCTTTATGACCTGGCTTTCTCCAATAATGGTCTGACGGAAACTGTACTTTTTTTGTATCTCTCTGCGCAGGGTTGAAATCTCCATTTTCAGGCCGATATCCTTCCTCAGGTTCTGAATTGTGTTCAGAAGACGCTCCTTTATATCGTTGGATTTGGTTATATAATCATAGGCTCCAAGCTTAAGCAGGGTCACAACCATATCCGTATCTTCCTGCTCAGATATCAGGATTACCTGTATATCGCTGTTTTCCTGCTTTATCCTTTTAAGAACATCAAGTCCGGTAAGATCTGGCAACCTGTAATCAAGAGTCACAACGTCAGGGGATTCACTCAGGCAATTCAGGAAATCCCTGGCATTGAAAAAACTTTTTACTTCATAATCGGGATTTAAAGACAGAGTATAAACTAAAAGTTTATTGTACCATTCATTGTCTTCGACCACAAAAATCTTCAACGGCTTTTCATTCATAAATGACTGATTACCTGATAACAGAAAAAATAAACAAACTGCAAAATAGTAAATAATGGCGGGATTTGACAGAATTTTAATTCATTTTTGCAATATGTTCATTTAAAAGCTCCCTGATTGTTTCAAATTCCCTCAGGGATTTTCCGGTCAGAGTTTCCAGAGACTCGGTAATGGTATTGTTCCGGATTTCATTTTCAATTGAATTAAGAAGATTATACAGATCCGAGGCTCCGATGTGACGGCATGGTGAAAGCAATTTGTGGGCGAGATGTGCTACCGATTCATTCTGATTGGAGTTGACTGCTTCCTGCATGTCTGCCAGTCCTTTCTGAGTGGTATTAATAAAAGAGACCAGCATCTGTTTTACAAACTGGTCATCGCCTCCTGAAATATGATACAGATTCCGTAAGTCGATTTTATTATCACTTGTCTGCTTAGTAATTTCAATCTCAGCTGAATAGGGGAGAGTAACCTCAGTATCGTTACGGAGTACAGCCAGAATGGTTGTCAGCAGCATTTCTTCGGTAAATGGTTTCAGAAGAAATGCATTCATACCAGCCTTCCTGTATTTTTCCGTCTCTTCATTAACTGGGGCAGCAGAAACAAAAATTACCGGCATTTCAGATTCTGATATTTTCATCTCCTGACGTATGAATTGGGTTGTCTTTATACCGTCTATCCCGGGCATCCGGATATCCATAAACAACAGATCGAATTGTTCTTCTTTTAACAATTCAAGGGCATCCATGCCGTTTTCCACCTCATGGCATTTTACTTTCCATCTGTCGAGTATTTTTCTGAAAAGCAGTCTGTTATATTCTTCATCATCCACTATCAGAATTTTCAGACCTGAGACTTCTTCCGGAACATGACCTGACCTGACTGAATCAGTTTTAAGCTGTTTTTCATCACCAGACAGATATGGTATCCGGCATAAAATTTCGGTACCCTGATTTTTCCTGCTTTTAAAATCAATAGTCCCATGATGCAGCTCAACAAGTTTTTTGACTATTGATAATCCTAATCCGGTTCCTCCGTATTTCCGGGTGGTGCTCATCTCGGCCTGAGTGAAATCTTCGAATATGATTTCCAGCTTTGATTCGTCAATACCAATGCCTGTATCCTTGCATTCCAGGATCAGATCAATCTCGTCCCAATGCTTTTTAAGACTGCTTACTGAAAAACTGACACTGCCGCTCTTTGTGAATTTGACTGCGTTACTTACAAGATTTATCACAATCTGTTTTAACCGGTAAGGATCGCCTAAAAGTACGGAAGGTGTATCCGGACTTAATGAATAACTCAACTTAATATTATTTTGCCTGGCCTGATTTTCAAATAAAGAATAGACATCTTCGAGTATCATACTGATTCTGAAGTGCACTTTTTCAAGCACCAGCTTGTTATTCTGCAGCTTGGAAAAATCGAGAATATCATCAATAATTTTTAACAGATGGTCAGAAGATGATTTAATGATATTCAGAGATCTGGTGGTGTTCTCATTTAATTGATTCATGAAGAAGCTGGTCGGTAAATCCTGATATTGCAGTTACAGGTGTGCGGATTTCATGACTCATATTAGCCATGAAGAGTTCTTTTGTTTTAGCAAGCTTTTCAGCCTCATTTTTTGAATTTTCAAGTGCAATCTGGTATGAATAGGCATTCCTGACATATCTTACTATTATAAACAAAACCAGTATTGCAAGCAATCCTCCGGAAATTGAGAGCATTACCAGCCACCTGTAGGTTTTGGATGCTATCTGGCTGGCTGCAAGAGCTTTTACTTCAATGTGATTGTAAACTTCATTCTCCATTTTGGTGATCAGGTCGTAAAACTTCTCCTTGATCTCACTGCTGTTTATTGCCAGTTGTGATTCCCGGGTTATCAGTTCGTCTTTGTTTGAACGATCCTGCTCGACCACCTTGTTGAGATTATCCATTATCTCCTGTTCATTCAGAGCGTTTTCAGGAGTCCGGCTGAAAACCCGTTTGAGAATCCCTTTTTTCTCGTTATTTTCTGAAGCAATACTTAGCTGATCTGACAACTGTCCAAGATATTCTATGACCTGGTCGTCTTTATAAAGCACAAGCAATTCGTTCCAGATATAGATGTTTTCCTCAATAAGCCTGCTTATTGTATCGGTTTGCAGCAACAACACCGAATCCATTTCACACTTAGTACGCAGGGAGCTTACTTTTTCATCAATATTGGAGATAACCGCGTAATAAGGTTTAATATCTGAAGGATCTCTGGTTATAGTATATATCCTGACACTGTTTCCTGCTTTTTCAAGATCCATTGATATATCGCGGATACTTAGCAGTCTTAATTCTGGATTATCGTCGATCCGGATTGAAGTAACAATTGAAGACAAATTTCGGTAAAGAAGATAACAGGTCGCCGAAAGCAGGATCACTGCCACTGTCATTATAATTCCGACCTTGAACTGGATTGAATTTCTTCCCATGGATCTTTTAACCGGATCATTCATCAGTCAAAAGTAACAGAAAATTTGTTTTCAATGTACTGCTTGAGATACAGGCTGCAAAGGACAGGTGCTAAATGGTCTTTAACCACAAAATAATCATAAGGGACATGATTGCTTATATCTTTAACGGCTTTTGACTGTGACATAAGAACAACCATGGTATTACAAGAATGCTCCTTAAGCAACTCTATAATTTGAGAGGCGTAGATATCTTCTCCAAGATAATAATCAACAAAAACTATAGTGTCTTTGCAGTCAAGTTCATTTGATTTGATTCTCCTGATATACTCGTTTGCATCAGTAAAAGAATAGAGAACAAGCTGATGCTTCCCTTTGAATAATAATGAGTTGACACTTTGCTGAATCGCATTCGACAATACATTGTTGTAATATTCATTATCATCGATAACAAAAACACTTATTGTTTCTTTCATAGCAGCACTTTAAATTTTTCAGGATTATAATGCCAACAATGTGCCAGCTTTTGGTTTTTCCTTCATTTTGAATGTATATAATTCATTGTTAATAAATTATACTTAATGAAAAGGGTACAGCAAATAATCATACTACCTGGATTTTTTCTCATTTTGAGAAAATGCTTACTCCAGACTTAGAATCATCTGACAAGGACCAGTTCCGTCAATATTTTTGTTAAACAAAACTGATAAATGATTTGTTTAAAGAAAGAATAAACATCAGAATGTTTGAATGAGATACAGGATTGAACATGATTCAATTGGGGACATAAAAGTTCCCGGATCAAAATATTGGGGCGCACAAACCGAGCGCTCAAGGAATAATTTCAAAATCGGACCTGAAGCCTCCATGCCAGGAGAAATTATTAAAGCTTACGGGTATATTAAGAAAGCAGCAGCAATTGTGAATTTTGAACTCGGGGTCCTTTCAGATGATAAAAAGAATCTGATTGTGAACGTGTGTGACGAGATAATTGAAGGAAATCTTGATGACCAGTTCCCGCTTGTCATCTGGCAAACGGGCTCCGGAACCCATACAAATATGAATGTCAATGAGGTGATAGCTAACCGTGCACATGAGAAAAATGGTGGAAAGCTTTCAGATAAATTCAAAATCCTTCATCCGAATGACGACGTCAATAAATCGCAATCGTCAAATGATACTTTTCCGACGGCAATGCACATTGCGGCTTACAAAATTATTGAAGAGAAAACAATTCCCGGCATGCTGAAGCTTCGGAATAATCTTGCATCCAAATCAGATGATTATATGGATGTTATAAAGGTCGGCCGGACTCACCTGATGGATGCTGTTCCAATTACTCTCGGACAGGAATTGTCGGGTTATGTTCAGCAGATAGATAACGGAATCAGGTCAATACGGAATGCTTTGGTTATGATAAGCGAACTGGCTCTGGGAGGAAGTGCAGTGGGAACCGGGTTAAATACTCCTGAAGGATATTCTGAACTTGCAGCGAAGAAAATTGGTGAACTCACCGGCTTACCCTTTGTTTCAGCCCCAAATAAATTTGAATCTCTGGCATCGAACGATGCCATGGTTGAGCTTAGCGGGGCACTGAAGCGTTCTGCAGTATCGCTTATGAAAATCGCAAATGATATCCGTCTTCTCAGCTCAGGACCGCGAAGCAGCATACATGAAATAATCATTCCGGAAAATGAGCCAGGCTCATCAATTATGCCGGGGAAGGTAAATCCTTCACAGGCTGAAGCCCTGGCAATGGTGTGCGCCCAGGTTATTGGGAATGATGTTGCAGTTACTATAGGAGGTTCCAACGGAAATCTGGAGCTTAATGTTTTCAAGCCGCTTATCGCTGCCAATGTCCTGCAGAGCGCCAGCCTTCTCGGAGATTCCTGTTCTTCATTCAGCGATAATTGTATTTCAGGTATTAAGCCTGATTATGACTCAATAAAGACTCATCTTGATAATACTCTAATGCTGGTCACCGCGCTTACTCCTTATATCGGATATGATAAAAGTGCCAGAATAGCAAGAATGGCTGATGCAGAAAAAATAACGCTTCGTGATGCTGCGCTTAAACTTGGTCTGGTCACCGGAGAACAGTATGACAAATGGGTTGCAGCTGAAAAAATGACTGGTTTATCAGGAAAAGGAAAGTCAGCTTAATTATAATCAGGTATTTACTATTCCTGTAATTGTGATTTTTCACCAGAAGAAATGCTATGCTTGTTTTTCACAGATCTCTTTCAACTTTTTCAGGGCTTCGGGCCATGTTTGTACAAAGTAAGATATGAAATGTTTGTTGACATCAAGATCAACTTTAAGAATTGTATCTTCCATCAGCTCCGGCAAAAGTATAGTTTTCGAGAGCACCAGCCCACTCGTCAACCTTTGGTCCACACGTTACTTCCATGCCATTATGGACAATACCATAATGTTCAATACTTATAAAACTTCCAGGGATATTCTCTCTGATTCTGCTCACCATTCCACCTGTGTTCCCATCGCTGTCTGTTCCAAGAAAAAGTATTTTTGAACCCTTCTCCCATGTTCCGATATAATGAGATGAAGGGTTGAAAACTGATGTCCATTCTGAATATTTTCTATCGTCAAGCATAACCTGGTACACCTTGTCAGGGGCTACATTAATTTTTTCTTCAAAATGCATAGGTTCAAGCTTGTCTGATATTTCCACATATTTTTTGAAATTATCCAGAATAGCCTGCCAGCCTGCTTCCTGCAGCTCTATTGAGTTAGTCTGTTCTGCTTCAAATGCTTCTGTGACAATTGTTACGTTTCCTCCTGAAACAAATGTAACCTGAACATTCCTTCCATCATCCAGTAAGTATTCTATCTGGCTGTTATGCTCTACTTTGCTGTACTGTCCGGTAAAATCAAAACCTGAGCTTCCATCTCTGGCTTCCATCCTTGAAAGAAACCTTCCCCCGACTTTCAGATCATTCTCTGATAAAGGAGTGTGCCAATCATCTGATGCGTTATTCCAATGTACAATGTGCTTCGGATCAGTCCAGAACTCCCATACTTTTTCAACCGGTGCATTAATTGTTGCACGTACGGTAATTATTGCTTTTTCCGGCTTTTCCATGGTGGTAATTATAAATTTTCGTTACTTATTTATATAACAAATAACCTCTGAGATTGTTTAGTATTCCGGATTGCAGTCTCCGGGGACTCCGTACTCAACCTGGATAGTAGTATGGTCAATGTTGAACCTTTCCTTCAGCTGTCGCTGAATAGAACTTATAAAGCTATAATCCGTAAGCTCTTTTGTCGAGAGATGAACTGTAAGGGCAGCATCAGAAGTGCTCAATGCCCATATATGTAAATCATGAACATCAGAGACTTCAGGTAATTCCCGTAAAAAATTCCTGACCTCCCCGATGTTTATATTTTCAGGTACTGCGTCAAGTGCAAGATTTACAGAATCAATCAACAGGTGATAGGCAATATAAAGTATAAAGATAACAATCGAAAGCGAAACCAATGAATCAATCCATGTCAGGTCAGTAAGGGCTATAAGAATTCCCGATATCACTACACCTGCTGAGACAAGTGCATCTGCAATAAAATGAGAAAATGTACTCCGGATGTTCAGATCATGCTTCCTTTCCTTGTTAAATAACCATGCGGTAAAGGTATTAACGGCAACTCCAATTGCTGAGATAATAATTACATTTTTAGCATTGACCGGCTCAGGTTTATGCCACCTTAAAATATTCATATAGATTATAAAGCCAACCGCCCCAAGCAACAATATTGTATTTAATAAAGCAATTAAAATTGTCGACCGGCGGAATCCATACGTGAATTTCAGAGTCGGTTTCTGCTGTGAAAGGAAAACTGCTATCCATGAGAATACAAGAGCAAGAAGATCACTCAGGTTATGCCCCGCATCAGCCACAAGGGCCATGGAGTTTGAAAGCAAACCCATTATTGCTTCCGCTGCAATAAAAACTGCATTAATAATGATGCCTGTTTTAAAAGCAGAACCAAGGTTATCAGAATGATTATGAGTATGGCTATGTTCCATATAATCATTCAGCTTTATCAAAACTACACTCAAATAACCAACATGCTGCCATAACAATTTGATTGATAAAATTATAACAACTGCTGGTTGAAAATGTTTAAAATAACAAGTTTGAGGATTAACCCTTCTGATGACGGAACTGTTCCAGATTGAAAGAAATGTCAACCTTCAAAAAGAGTCAGGTACTCATACAGTCCGTAAGATTTACATAATCCCCTGAACTCTTCCAGAAGCTCATTGGTGAAAGGCACCCCTTTGTCCTTCCTGTCCATCCAGGTATAATATTCCTTTTCTCCAGCGGTATAAATACGGGGTTGACCAGGCATCTTCCTTGAAGCCCTCAGGTCCCGGAGAATTGTCCCGGTTGTCTTTTTGAAATCTTCAGGATCAGTAAAAGAAGCGATATCTATTGCAATAAAAAAGTGGCCGAGTGAATAGGGTACCTTTTTTCCTTCTTTCATACCCGTAAGCATTTTCATAAAGGCTCCTTGCTGCAATGCCGCGGAAAAAATTTCCACTACAGTTGCATAGCCATAGCCCTTGTACCCTCCGGTTTCTTCACCAATTCCGCCCAGGGGTGTAAGTGCAGCATGGCCGGAAATAAGATCCTTGAGGACCTGGATTGAATTGGTTTCACTTTTCCCATTCTCGTCAATCACCCAGCCATTTGGTAAATCTTTACCAAGTCGTGCATAAAGCTCCACTTTCCCCCTCTGGGTAATTGAAGTGGCACAATCGAGCAGAAAGGGGAAATTGTCGTCACTTGGCATCCCGAATGTCATGGGATTGGTGCCAAGCATATTTTCAACACCGAAAGTGGGAGCAATGGACGGTCGGGCGTTGGTCCCGGTGATGCCGATCATATCCTCACGAGCAGCCATCAGGGCGTAGTATCCGGCAATACCATAATGGGTTGAGTTTCGCACTGCCACCATTCCCATACCATACTTTTTGGCCTTTTCAATAGCAAGTTTCATCGATTTATTACCAATAACCTGTCCCATCCCATTGTGACCGTCAACTACTGCAGTGGCAGGGCTCTCCCTCACTATTTCAAAATTAGTTATGGGATTCAAAATACCTTCCTTTATACGGTCAAGATAAATGCTCTTAACCCTGTTAACGCCATGTGAGTCAAATCCAAGTTTATCGGCCTGAAGTAACACATCTGATACTATTTTTGCATCATCTTCAGGAATACCTGCCTTCTTCATTATATCCACCAGGAACTTCTCCAGCAGATCAAAGGGTATAAATTTTTGCTCCATATAATTATTCAGTTGAATAAGTAAATTTAGTTTGTTTTCCCGGAATCACAAACCTTCACCTCTCTGCGATCCAGGCATGAACACTGTGTTGAAGACAAGCATATTGCATAAACTCAATTATGAGACGTTTTTATAATTTATTTTTAAGCGGCTTTCCAAGCAATTTTCTTACAACATTATCTATTTTCATTTTTTCTAATATTTTTATTAATATTTTTTTTAATTTATAACTTCTGGTTGGCGTTGTCCAACTCCCTACAGCATAATGAATAGCATATGCATTGTCTGTCACTTCCTGTAAATTGGTAGCAAATATTTCTGATGGCAATATTAACATGTTATTTTTCAATCGCTGCAGTTCATTTTTATATTTAAAACCATATTTTTCTGCCATCATCGCATATATATCCGGGGCTATTATTTTGTCAAAAAAACTTCTATCATTGAGAATAAAATGTTTATCACTATAATATTCCAGGCACTCTTCTAAAAAAGGATGGCACTTTATGCTACCTAAAACTGCTGCTTGAATACCAAAACCAGGCTTACGGGTAAAAGGTATCTTTGATGTTCCATCTTCATTTAATAAATCAAGTGTATTTTCTTTTCTTATCGTTGAAGAATGATATAATACTGATGTAAAAAAATCATATTCTATAAATTGATCAAATTTTTTCTTTACTAGGACATCCGAATCCATATATATACCACCTTCTGTATATAAAGCATATGCACGGATATAGTCAGCCGCAAAGGCCCATTTTTTTACTTTACAGGCCTCTTCAACAAACAAAACAGATTTTAGGTCAAATCTATTTTTATCCCATAAAATTACTTCATAATCTGGCATTATTTCCTTCCAGGAATTTATGCACATTTGAATGTTGAAAGGAATATGCTCACCACTTAACCAACAATAATGGATTTTTTTTGGGATCATTTACCTCTCCTGTTTTTATAAAAATATCTCAAACCTTAATAGAGTTTTATTCAAAGTCCTTTTACTTTCCAATACAGAAGTTTTTAAATATGTTCCCAAGTATCTCATCTGTAGTTATTTCCCCGGTTATTTCACCCAGGAAATGAATAGCCTGCCGGATATCAATAGCTATCAGGTCTTCAGGAATCTTTTCGGCAAGTCCTGAAATAACCCTTCCCAGGCTTTCAGAAACGTGCTTCAGAGCTTCGTAATGTCTCAGGTTGGTAATTATTACTCCTTCCTGGTTTAAACGCTCCGGACCGAGGATTTTGCCTAGCCTGGTGCGAAGTTTGTCAAGACCTGTCTGGTTCTTTGCAGAAATAAAAAGGAGGGAATCGTCTATGTCGAGGTAAATCTTATTTTTGAGATTATCTATTGAAGCCTGGTCTCCTTCGTCAATTTTATTGATGAGAACTATTAACCTTTTATCAAACCCGGTGATCTTTTTTCTGATCGAATCAGCTCTCTGATTTATATGTACGTGTGATTCAGAGATTTCATCTACCAGAAGTATAACCGAAGCCTGCAATATTTTCTCATTTGTTTTCCTGATTCCAAGAGTCTCTATAACATCTGAAGTATCACGTAATCCTGCAGTATCTATAAACCTGTATTCTAAACCGTTAATAATAATGGAATCCTCTATAACATCTCTGGTGGTACCAGGTATTTCCGATACTATAGCTCTCTCTTCATTCAGAAGGGCATTCAGCAAAGTTGATTTTCCTGAATTGGGCTTTCCAACAATGGCGACAGGAATACCATTTTTGATGACATTACCAAGACTGAAGGATTCTGCAAGCTTATCTGCAAGGTCCCTGACTTTCTGAATTAGTGAACCGAGCTCTTTCCTGTCTGCAAATTCAACATCTTCTTCTCCGAAATCAAGCTCCAGTTCAATCAGTGAAGCAAACTTCAGCAGTTCTGACCTGAGCTTTCCGATCTCTGATGAAAATCCTCCCCGCATCTGATTTACAGCAATCCTGTGCGCAACTTTTGTGGTTGACGAGACCAGGTCAGCAACGGCTTCAGCCTGAGAAAGATCCATTTTACCATTCAGGAATGCCCGCTGAGTGAATTCGCCAGGCTGTGCTGAAACAGCTCCCTTGCTGACCAGCAATTGAAGAATTCTGGAAACAATATAAGCTGATCCGTGACACGATATTTCAATAGAATCTTCTCCGGTATAGGAGTGAGGAGATTTATAAATATTTACAAGTACATCATCAATGAGCTCGTTCCCATCCCGGATTTCTCCATGTGTAATTTTAAATCCATCCTGTTCCTTAATAATTATATTTTTATCAGCTGGAAAGAAAATCTTCTGACAAATATCAAAGCTTATCGGACCGCTTATCCTGATCAAAGAAATAGCTCCGCCGGATGAAGTTGCCGGAGCGCAGATAGTCTCTTCTTTCCTGATCATCGTTCAATTTCTTTCAGTGGTAAATTTAGGAAACTTTGGCAGTTCGCAGGAAGGCAATTGATAAAATTATCAAAAGTCAGTTTTTACAAATTATTAGCCTGGGCTTTGGCATGACAAATTGCTATATAACACCGTTCTCCTCCCGCCAGGCTGATGCCAGTCGGACACTGTAGATAAAACAGATATCGTTTCAGGTAAAATATTTATTGTAATGGATTAATTAATTATCGTAAAACAATATGATTTTCTCTATATTGTGTATTGTACAGGATCTTTTTAATCCCCCGATGCTACCCGGAAAAGATCTTAACACGCTAAGTTCCCTGCTGGTATCCCATGGAACTAAGTTTTTTCAGAAATATTTTCTGTCTGATAGTCGAAAATTATCGTAATTTTAAGACATAGAGCCAGTCTTCAGGCTTAAATAGGATCTATTAGATTAAAGAATAGTAAGGATATGCAATATAAACTTCCGGATAATTTAAAAAAAAGATAGTATGGATGAACCCGAAAGCTTTGGAGATGATGGTTTCTGGTGGAGGGGATTCCTCACTTCGCCCGGAATGAAAGTGCTTAAGAATTAAATACAATAATTATTATGAAAAGGAATGAGACTCAAACTGAATTCAACCGCAGGGATGCAGTGAAATTACTGACAGCAGGCTCTGCAGCTGGAATACTGGGATTATTCAGAAGTCCTGCAGCCCGTGCAGAAACCCGTCTTACACCATCCTGGGCAGCAGGTGTTCCTGCAATTAAAATCAAAAGTGTAAAAGCAATAGCAACTGCACCCGAAGGATCAAATCTTGTTTTGGTAAAGGTTGAAACCACNGAACCCGGTCTCTATGGTCTTGGCTGTGCAACATTCACGCAGCGGGCACTGGCCGTCATTACCGCTATTGATAGTTATCTGAATGATTTTTGCACCGGCAAAGATGTTGATAATATAGAAGATATGTGGCAGTCGGCCTATGTCAGTTCNTACTGGCGTAATGGCCCGGTTCTTAACAATGCCCTGAGCGGACTTGATGAAGCCCTCTGGGATATCAAGGGAAAAAGAGCAAATATGCCAGTATATCAGCTTCTCGGAGGCAGATGCAGAATAGCTGTCGATTGCTATGCGCATGCCAGCGGTCCGACACCTGAAGCACTTGCCGAACGTGTTCAGCAATTCATGGACCAGGGATTCCGCCATATACGAATTCAGCTGGGTGGTTACGGTGGAGTCGGAACAATGGAGAAAAAGCCTGATTTCCAGGAGGCTGGATTCGGAAGGGCAGAGGATATGTTTATGGATCAGCACACATATCTTAAGAGGGTGCCTGAAATGTTTGACTATATCAGGAAGAAATGCGGCGAGGATATCGAACTTCTGCACGACATCCATGAACGGGTTGAGCCGCTTGATGCCATAAACATGATAAAAAGGCTCGAACAATACCGGCCTTACTTCATAGAGGATCCATTTTCACCCGAAAACATGAAATGGTTCAGGCAGCTCAGGTCCAGNACAACAGTCCCGATAGCAATGGGTGAATTATTCAACAATATCAATGAATTCAGGGATTATATGGTCGATCAATTGTTTGATTATATAAGAGTTCACCTCTCGCAGATCGGTGGTATCACACCGGCTATGAAGATTGCCAGGTTAGGTGAATGGTTCAATGTTAAAACTGCATGGCACGGACCTGGCGACGTTTCNCCGGTCGGACATGCAGCTAATGCTCACATCGACCTTGCAGTATGGAACTTCGGGATCCAGGAGTCTCATTTCTGGAACGAAAAAGCACAGGCTGTTTTTCCGGGTTGCCAGACCTATAAAAACGGGTACATGTATATCAATGAAGCTCCCGGACTTGGCGTGTATATCAATGAAAAAGAGGCAGCAAAATATCCAATCGGAACAAAATCGAACTGGACACTCAGAAAAGGAGATGGTACTATTATAAAACCCTGAAAAAAGGTGCCGGGTGCTTGGTGCTGGAAAGTTAATGAATTGAATTATAATTATATATAACCTAGCACCTAGCAACCAGAACTACCTTTCAAGGTTCTGGACGGTGAAATATGAATCATCAACCTTAACTCCCTCATTGATGTTGGTGAATAGTATCTCAGATTTGCGGTTTGTTGTAAGGTTATTCGCAATCATATCCTTCACCATATACTTTCCATCCGAAAGAGGAAATGTACTTTTTATTTCAATTATCTTAAAAAGCTCATTATCAAAATTATAGAATTCCATCTTCTGGACCTGGTTATTGTTGATACTAATGTAGCTGATCTTTTTTAAGTACCCGTATTCATCAGCCTTGTCTTCATTAACAGGAACGCTTTCAATTATCCACTGGTTGTTTGTCCCGGACTTCTCAAGATGCCTGTACGTAAAGTCTGAAACAGAAGGCGATGCCATGTCAGCATTAGAGAACTCTGAACTCATGAAGCTTTTACCCTTTTCCGAAGTCACTATCCTGCGGGTTTTCTTTAACGCCGGAAGATATATCCACATCTCGTCCGATGTGGTTTTATTGTCAACAACCAGCATTGACGTTCCTCTTACATCAGCAGGTTCAATAAACCTGATAAATCTCTTCTCCAGGCCGTCAGGATAGCTTTTAGAGGTCATTGAGATAGTCCTGCTCCTTGTCGATCCGCTTTTTTCAATAATGGTAAGATTAATATTTGCTGTTAATGAACTTGTGATGCTCAGATCGCGGGATTTATTCATTATCTGAACGGCATCAGGCAATTGTGCCGCTGCCGGCAAAAGCGGCAGTAGTAACACCAACATTAGTGCTTTCTTTTTCATCTGTTCTTAATTTTTTGTTTCCTGTTTCAAAACCAATAAATCCTGGCTTATATTTCATAAGGAAGGCGGGTATAAAAACAAGGGCTCCGATAAGACACGATCCGATCGAAATAATAACCAGGTAACCAAAGAATCGGATCGAAGTGAATCCCGAAAATATCAGTGCGGAGAAACCGGCCATTACACTGAAACCGTTGATAATTATACTACGACCGATTGTCTTAATTGCTTTAATAGTCGCTTCAGGGTAAGATAATCCGCTCCTGATCTGCAGGTTAAAGCACCATACATACTGTATGGTAAAATCGACTCCCACACCGATCATAATTGAGGATAGGAGTGCTGTGGCTGCATCAAGCGCTATTTTTGAATAGCCCATAAATCCAAATAGAATAAGTATAGATGCAATCAGGGGAATAGAACCAATCAGCCCTCCTTTAAGCGATTTTAATATTATTGTAAGCAATAGTAATACTGTTATGATAGCGAAAAGAAGTGAGGAAATCTGTCCTCTGATAATAGATTCGGCAAAATCGGCCATGATAATAGCATAACCTCCAACACTGACTTCAGCCGGGAAATTTTCTGTCAGTTCTGAAATTTTCGATTTAACTGAGTTTATTATTTCGTTCTCAGGTTCAGACATCCGGATAATAATATGGGCTTTAGTATTTTCCAGGTCAGTCAACTGTTTAAAATCGTCCGGGTTGCCACTCATATTATAAAGCTCGAACATCTGCGCAATAGCTTCGCGGGTTTCCGGAATGGCATCATAACCAGGTTCAGTACTTGTGTAGATAGCCTTGCTCATCTCTCTCACAAACTGAGATATACTAAATACATTACCTACACCTTTTTCCTTTTTGATCTCCCTTGTAAGAATATCAATCCTTCTCATTATTTCGGGATCCTTTATATCTCCTTTTATCATTACTGATATTGTCTGCGATCCTCCGAATTTTGAGTTAATAAGTTCTGACGCCTGTCGGACCGGATGTTTTGCTGAGAAGTAGTTTTCCGGATTTGTATTGATTTTAATAAGTATTATTCCTGAAGAAAAAATGATAACTATAACTGCTGAAACAAGCAGGATTCTTCCCGGGTAATTAATAATGAGGTGGGATAACCTGCCCAGAAGAGTATCAAATAACATTATTTTTTTACTTCGGAGTTTTTTTGAGACCAGTCGTGTCCCGCTGACGAATATCAAGGCAGGGATAAGCAGAAGACTCATCAGGAGAGCAAGTGATACACCTGCAGCAGCAAGAGCACCCACCTGTTTTGCTGATACAACAGAGTGGGTAATAAGCCCAAGTATACCTGCAATAGTAGTAAAGCCACTGAAAAGAATGGGCATGTTCAGCGATTTCAGCAAATTGGTTACCAACTCTTTTTTTGAGACCTCAGGATGTGTATAGCTTAATTCCTGGAACCTGGCAATAAGGTATATTCCATAATTGTTTGCAACTGCAATAAGAATTATCGGCACAAGAAGGGTCATTATTGACATTTTCCAGCCAGCAAGAGGAATCAGAGCAATACTGAATGCGGTTGTAAGACAAACCACGCTAAAAGGCAACACAACACTGCGCCATGGGCCAAGATTGACTTTAAGTACTAAAAGCATTATCAGAAG
>WSSedA1B3DRAFT_1000230_pt1 | contig 16072 bp, 14 predicted proteins | sample WetSurSiteA1Bulk_FD_9468 | JGI IMG/M metagenome (IMG submission 9468)
TATTCCTGAAGAAGCTCTTATGATAGGAGACAGCAAATTTGATATCGAGGCAGGGAAACGGGCAGGAGTAAAAACAATAGCAGTTGTCTATGGATACGGTGAAAAATCGGATCTCCTTGAAGCCGATTATATTATCGACAGCCTTGATGCATTACCTCTCATCCTTGACATGAATTCCTCTAAATTCATATAATTCTAATTCAAACCCAATTTGCAGGAATTGTAAGGGTTTTTTCTTTTTTCTGTGCGCCTGTAGCTCAGTCGGATAGAGCAACTGCCTTCTAAGCAGTGGGTCAGGGGTTCGAATCCCTTCAGGCGCGCCATTCGTAAATTTCATGCAGTGAAATTTACAGTGAATAGTAATTAGTGAAGAGTGATCAGTAATTCTGAAGACTTTATGTTTCGAATTTGATTAAATTTTTTTACTATTAACTCACTACTATTTACTGTAAACTGTTGTTAGATGGTGAGTGTAGCTCAATGGTCAGAGCACTGGACTGTGGCTCCAGGTGTTGGGGGTTCGAGTCCCCTCACTCACCCCAGCAAAATTTGCAGTTAAGAGTAAAAAGTGAACAGTTTAAATTTAAACGAATTTTTTTAATTTTTTTCTCCGGATATAAACTTTTAACTTATAACTCTTAACTTTTAACTGTGTTAAATGCGCCTGTAGCTCAGTGGATCAGAGCATCGGCCTCCGGAGCCGAGGGTCGGAGGTTCGAATCCTCTCAGGCGCGCCATTGTGAATTTTGCACTGCAAAATTTACAGTCGTTAGTGAACAGTGATCAGTAATTAATAAACTTTTTTTGATCTTTTTTGTATCATACTATTCACTTTTCACTATTGACTGATTACTGGTTTTTCTGTGGGCCGTTAGCTCAGCTGGTAGAGCAGCTGACTCTTAATCAGCGGGTCGCAGGTTCGAATCCTGCACGGCTCACCATTATTTTTCAAAAAACAAGCGATTGCTCGTTTTTTCCTGTAAAAAATTGTATATATCAAAATAATCAAAACTTTTATTGACAACCTTATGATTGGTTGATATCCTTTAGTTAGAGAAAAGAAATGAAAAATAGCATTTTCATAATTCCTCTAGTTTTATTCCTGTGTTGTTTCACCATACTGTCTGTCTGTGAAGCTGCGGGTGAAGATCCGTGTGCAGACCAGGGAATAACAGTCAGGAATCTCTCCCTGGATAACAAGTGGTATAAGAGCCAGGGAGATCAATGTATCCCGTTAAAACGGAATTATTCCTTTACTATACACCCTAAGGAAAACATAGGGGTTTTCTTGGATATGGTTTGTGAAACGCAGTTTTGCCCTTCTTTAACCTATACAGATTATAAATTGTCTGATAAAGACGGCAATTGCAGGGTGAAAATTCTCCCCGGATGCGTAATAGCAGATATGTGATTTTTTCAATATATTCGGTCTTGTTCTGAATAATTCCACACCATTTGCATGTTTTACTTCGCTTTTATCGAACAGCGGCTCCCTATCAAGCAAGAGTCTATGCATTTTTCCTGATCCGCCTTCAAAATAATGTCCCCCCAAATGATAGCTGTCTTTAAGTTAGAATAAATATTACATATGGCAAAGATATTTTTTTCAGGCATCGGCGGGAGCGGCATGTCAGCAATTGCATGTTTCATGATAGACAGGGGGAATGTCATTGTAGGATCCGACCGTTCATTTGACCGTGACCCTGATAATCATATCTGCAGGATATTAAAAGAAAAGGGGATAGCCATTGTCCCACAGGACGGTTCTGGAATCGACCCTTCCTTTGATTTTGCCGTATTCAGCACCGCTGTCGAGGACGATCAACCTGAGGCGAAGAAAGCCAGAAAGACCGGCATCCCGGTGAAGACCCGTCCGGAATATCTTCATGAAATTATCGAAACATACAGAACTATTGCAGTCGGCGGAACCAGCGGAAAATCCACTACAGCTGGGATGCTTGCTTTTCTTATGAAGCGACTTGGCATGGAGCCGAATTTCATCGGCGGGGGAAGAGTAAAGCAGTTCAAGAGAGCGGACAATCCCGGCAACTCCCTCGCCGGGAAATCAGACCTTTTGATTGTGGAAGCCTGTGAATCTGACGGTTCACTGGTTCACTATCATCCTTCTTTTTCTCTCATCGGCAATCTCAGCCTTGATCATAATCCGGTAGAGAAGACCGCGGAAATGTTTGAGATCCTCAGCAGGAATACGAAAGAAAAGGTTATCGTCAATGCCGATGACAGGAACTTAAGCCGGTGCAATTTTAAAAAACCGGTTCGTTTCTCGATTGATTCTGAATCAACATACCGGGCAACGGCAATAGACTATAAACCGTTTGGCACAACTTTTTCCCTGAAGGATGTACAGTTTCAACTCTCCCTCCCCGGCAAATACAATCTCTACAATGCCCTTGCATGCATTGCATTCCTCTCAGAAAGAGGGACTAAACTGAAAAAGATTGCGGAAATCCTTCCTTATTTTACAGGGGTTGAACGCCGTTTTGATGTTCACCTGAACGACGGAAAGCATCTGGTTATTGACGATTATGCACACAATCCGCACAAAATAGCATCGTTGATGGATGCTGCAAAAAGAATAAGCAAAAATATCTGTTATATCTTCCAGCCGCATGGCTACGGACCGACGCGACTGATGAAGGAAGGATATATTGAAACATTCATACAAAATCTCCGGACAGGAGACCATCTTTTTCTTCTTCCTGTTTACTATGCCGGCGGCACATCGTTAAAAGACATCTCAAGTGAAGATCTGAGCAGAGAGATAGTATCAGCCGGAAAATCTTCTCTGGTCTTGCAAGAACGTTCTGCATTATTTGATCGACTCAAAGAGTGGAAGACCTACATTGTTCTTGGCGCCCGGGATGAATCTCTTTCGGCTTTTGCACGGGCGATTGCTGACAGACTCAGATGAAGAGGTATCATCTCCATCGGGAGTCTGCGAATCTCAGGATCAACTACAAAAAAGAACTGAATGCTGAACAGTATGCTGTTGTCATGCATCAGAACGGCCCGGTTCTTGTTCTTGCAGGTGCCGGGACTGGCAAGACAAGGACGGTTACCTACCGGGTTGCCCGGCTGATAGAGACAAATGTCAGGCCGGAGAACATCCTCCTTTTAACATTCACGAACAAAGCTGCGAAGGAAATGATGCGGAGGGCGGAGTTTCTGATCGGCAGGGATATTCAGGGGCTTCGGGGAGGGACGTTCCATCATATCGGGAATATGATTTTGCGGCGACATTGTCTCCTTCTCGGGTACAAACAGGGATTTTCCATACTTGACAGGGAAGACGCCAAAGAACTCTTTGATATGTGTGTTCCCGAACGCAGGACAAGGGAGACAATCATCCCGAAAGGTTCTGTGCTCTGTGAGATGCACAGTCTCATGAAAAATTCTGAAGCAAGTATTGAAGAAATAGTACACCACAGATTTCCGCATTTCACCAATGTCACTGATGAGATACAACAAATCATGGCGCTCTATGAAAGCAAGAAAATTGCACTCAACCTGATGGACTTTGATGACCTGCTCAGCAACTGGAAGAAGCTGCTCATTGAACACGACGAGATAAAAAAATATTATGGTTCGAAATTCCGGTATATCCTCGTTGATGAATATCAGGACACCAACAGACTTCAGGCAGACATCGTCGATCTTCTCGCAGACAGCAACAGAAACTTAATGGTGGTGGGAGACGATGCCCAGTCGATCTATTCTTTCAGGGGCGCTGATTTCGCAAATATCATCCAATTCCCTGAAAGATATCTTGATGTTACAACATATACTCTGACGGTGAATTACCGGTCTACTCCTGAAATCCTGAACCTTGCAAATAAAAGTATCACCAATAATATAAGACAGTTTCAAAAAGAACTCCATTCGATAAAAAGTCCGGGGAGCATCCCTTGTATTGTGCCGCTCAAAGATGTTTTTCAGCAGGCTGATTTTGTGGCGCAGAGGATACTGGAAATGAATGCAGAGGGACAGCCCCTGAACGGAATCGCTGTTCTCTACCGTTCGCATTACCAGTCGATGGAACTCCAGATGGAACTTCAGCGGAGGGGAATTCCCTTTGAAGTGCGATCCGGGCTCAAGTTTTTTGAACTGGCGCATATCAAGGATGTCATGTCTTTTCTCAGGGTTCTTGTGAACTCCTATGACGAGCTGAGCTGGAAACGTATTCTGAAATTAATACCCGGCATCGGGAATGTCACCGCAGCAAAACTCTGGGATATGATGTGCCGTTCGGAACTTCCTTTTGATACCGTTTTCGGGCTGGATAGGCTTGTGCCCCGGAAAGCTCTGGATGCCTTTCGTCTCTTTCTTCACCTCTTAAAAACCTTAAAGGAAGGAGAGCAGGGCCATGGTATATTGCCCCCTTCAACCGCCATAGAACATATACTTGAGAATGGGTATGAAGACTATCTCTTCAGCCATTATCCTGATGCGCAGGAACGGGCAGAAGACATCCGGCAGATGTCGCGATTCGCAACACACTATGCCTCCCTTGAACTTTTTATCAGTGAATTAAGCCTCCAGAGTGTAGCAGGCGGAGAAATTGGGGAGGAGAGCGCTGATGGGGAATGTGTTATACTCTCTACTGTACATCAGGCAAAAGGCCTTGAGTGGAATGCAGTTTTTCTCATCGGACTGATTGACGGAAGGTTCCCGTCAGCCAGGTCTCTGAGTACTGATAACGAAGAAGAAGAAAGAAGACTCTTTTATGTTGCGGTTACAAGGGCTAAAGAAGAGCTCTCTCTCTGTTATCCGCTTGCCTCGGAAGATTGGTACAGCCTCGGATTTCTGAGGCCATCAAGGTTTCTTAGAGAATTACCAGGGGATGTATATGAAGAGGTTATCATAGAGGAGAAGAATGAAATATATTGAAGCCATCAAGGATGGGTTCAGCCTCATTAACCGGAACTGGCAACTGGTGCTGATACAGGTTGGCATGCTGTTTATGATTGTTCTGGCATTTTTCATCATTGTTGGAATACCCCTTGCCATAGCTTTTATCATATTCGGTATTGATTTAACAACAATGACAGCTGTCGATAACATTTTTCAAATGTTCAGAGGGACATCAGATCTCCTGCCTAAATATCTGGGACTTATCCTGATGGTGCTTGCAAGTTTTATCGTTTATTTCCTTGCTGTTGCCATACTTGAGATTTATTTTTTTGGTGGTTCTGTTGGTGTTATAGGGAAGGCAGTGCAAGAGAGGGATTTGAAATTTTCTGTCCGTGTTTTCATGGACGAGGCAAAACGCCTTTTTCTCCGTCTCGTTGGGTTTACTTCTGTCATAGGTATTCTCTTCATCATGGCTTCATTTTTCCTTGGCCTCTTTGTCGGCGGAATAGCAGCAATTATATCCTTTGCACAGAGCAAGGATTCAACCCTTGCTCTTTTCTTCGGCATATTCTTTTCCCTGATTTTGATACTCCTTGCATTGGCAATGATCCTCGGAATTCTCTCAATAACAATCTACGGGATAGCATCNCTGTTTTTTAAAGAAACCGGCGCGTTCAAATCTATCAGTGAAGCATTAAAATTTCTTACAAAATACCCGAACGGTTTCTGGCTCTATGCAGTGCTTTTTATCGGTCATCTTCTCGCAAGTTTTCTCCTTGGTCTTATTGTGTATCCCTTTACCTTAATACCTATAGTAGGACCGATATTTTCTTTCCCTTATCAATTTGTCTCTATCAGCTTTCAGACCTACCTCGGTCTTGTTATTATCGCCATTGTTCTGAGTTATTACTATGCCAAGGAGTTTCCTGCTAAACCTGCAGAGGCTGTGAGCGAAACCTTAATCCCCACACCCTCTCCAGGGGAGGACAGCACGTTGTGGGATACAGTAGCTCCGGACGAGAAGACGACCCCTTAGTCTATGCTGAATTTGGGCTATAGGGTCTTATAGGGAAGTTTTTTGGAGCAACCTTATTGCCTTCTCGTGCAATGTTTTGTTCCCTGAGGCGAGGAGGGGAGTAGATTTATTCAGGCCTAATAAAGTCTGTTCGATAGAGTTTCCTTTTGTATCGGTGAATACCCCACCGGCTTCTCTGACAAGGAGCCAGCCAGCTCCGAAGTCTATAGTTCTCGATGGGGATGGATTTACAAACACACTGATTGCCCCACGGGCAATTAAGGAGAGATCAAGTGCGGTAGCGCCAAGGCATCGTGTCTTTCTTGATTCGGCAAGCAGAGGCAGCATGCTCACAATGTCTTTGCGCGGTGACTGTGCTTCATATGCAACGAGAGAAAATTCATCATCCCTCAGTGTAGTTAACCTTTCTCCATTGAAAAAAGCTCCTTTGTCTTTCTCTGCCCAGAACTCATCGCCATTGATAAGGTTGACTACATAAGCGAGTGCAATATCCCCGACAGTATTCCCGTCAGCTATAGCTATCGATGTGCAATAAAAAGGAATTCCGGACACGGCATTCCTGCTCCCGTCTACAGGATCTATTAATACATATGTGCCGCCACCTTGCAATTGCTTTACTCCAATCTCCTCAGAAATAAGGGTCAATGCCTCCCCTGATTGTTCAAGCCCTGAGATGATAATATCTTCAGCAGATTTATCAATCGGATACGTCTTGTCACCCGAAGCGCCGATACCCAGGACTGTTTTTAAAACATTGCTGCCACGGGGGAGTTTTTCCGAAAGTCTCCTGCCGATTGTTCTGAGTGTATTGATATCCATTTTGTTTTATCGTTTTTTCTTCTCCAGAGAAGGTTTAAGGGCAGTAGCCCGCTTGGAGGCATGTCTGCCCATATCGTTGTCAGGAGCAACCTTTGTCTGAAGCACGTATTCTTCGTATGCTGAGGGCATTTCTCCTGTTTCTTCATAACAGATTCCGAGGACGCCATGTATTTCTGCATGTTTTGGCTGTGCTTCAGCAAATACTTTCAGGTTCGGAATTGCATTCCTGTATGCTTTTGACCGGTAATAACTCATTCCCNTGAAATAATGAGAAGAGATGTCCTGCGGGTAGAGAGAGAGGCTCTTTTTCAGGTATTGCAGAGCTTCTGAATAATTTTTCTCTGAGTAACGGAGCATCCCCATACCTCTTTGCGCAGGCTCATAATTATTATCAATAGTTAAAGCAGTCCGAAAATATTTTTCCGATTCTCCGTGTTCTTTCTTTTTCAACATGACCAAGCCTTTAAGAGTGTGGAACGCGGGCTGGCTTTGATCTTTGTTCAACCCCTGCGTTATGAATGAATCTGCCGCATCGATCTCCTTCTTCTGCAACGCCGTTACGGCCTTGTCATAATAATCCCGATACAGTGCATTGAGTCTTTTCATGTCTGTCAGCTTAGTTTGAAACCTTTCCCTGTATGTGCCGTCACCTGTGAAAGGGATGCGGGGGGTCTTGGTTATCATTTGCTGGATTTCTTCGATCCTCACTGATGTTCTCGGATGGGTGGAAAGAAGATCTTCAAAGAAACCACTTTGACTTGGGTCTTTCCCTACTGATCTCATATATTCCTGGGAGATCTTTTCGAGATTTCTGTGTGCGCTCAGAGCGTTTTTGGGATCATATCCCAATTTGGACATATAGAGGATACCGAGTCTGTCTGCTTCCAGTTCGTCATCCCTGCTGTATTTCAAAAGGAGAAGACTGCTGCCGATAGCGCCGACCGTCATGGCGGCCTCTGCATATTCACTCCCGCTGAGAGCAATACCTGCAGCGCCTAATCCAATCTGCTGTAACATTCCGTAAGACATCTGTTTTGCAGAGTGCCTCGCCGATACATGTCCCATTTCGTGGCCCATAACGAAAGCAAATTCAGCCTCGTTATCGAGTTCTGCAAGCAATCCTCTTGTCATTACCACGTGGCCGGGAATCGCCCATGCATTGGGTACTGAACTGTTTTGTACTGCAAATTGTACAGGGAGATGAGATCTGTGAGAAACACCATGAATTCCGGAGATAATCCCTTTCAGATAGTCCCTGGATTTTTCATCCTTCAGCTCCCCTCCTCCCCCAATATCTCCCCAGAGGGCATTGGGATAGAATTCTCTGCCCATATCGATCTCCTGCCCCTCTGACACGAGCATGAGTTCTTTCTGGCCCGTAACAGGGTTAGTTGCACAGGCTGTCAGGACTGCCATCAGGAAAAAGATAATAAATATGCCGACCCTGTTTTTGCTCATGGTTCCTCCCTTCCTGATATTTTCTCTATTGTAGCTCAAGAAAAGCTACTTATAAACTCGGATCAGAACGCACTTTGTCAACAACAATGCCTGATATATCCTCATAAAGAATATCACATGATTGACCCAAAAGATATTGAATGGTATGCTTTTTATAAAGATTAAATAATTTTTGCGTTATGGAGGGGAGACTATGCTGAAAGAATTCAAGGAATTTATCATGAGAGGGAATGTAGTCGATATGGCTGTCGGGATTATCATCGGTGCAGCCTTCGGTGGAATAGTAAGTTCCTTTGTTGCGGATGTGATCATGCCTCCTGTCGGACTACTTCTTGGGAATATCGATTTTGCGAATCTTTTTGTTGTGTTGAAAGATGGGATTGTACCGCAACCTTATGCTTCGCTTGCCGATGCCAAAAAGGCCGGTGCGGTAACGGTCAACGTTGGATTATTTATTAATACGATCATCAACTTTCTCATTATTGCTCTTGCAGTTTTTTTCGTCGTCCGGTCTGTTAATAAAATGAAGAGAGAGAAGGAAACAGCGCCGCCGCCTCCGACAACAAAGGAATGTCCTTATTGTCTCTCGGTCATTCCCCTGAAAGCGGTGCGGTGCGCACAGTGCACTTCGGATCTTGCAGGCAAGTAAGAGGCATTGCAATTTATAGTGAGCAATATTAAAATGCAGTACAATGCATACCATCAATGATGAAAAGCAATCACTCACGAAATGCCCTTTCTGCGGAAAGGAGGGAATCTCTCATACAACGTGCAGCAAGTGTGGGAAAAACATTTCTCCGCTTCCGGAGGAAATAGAGGTTGAATACAAAGAATTTACCCTGTCAGAATTCCTCGAAATCCGGAAAAAGCAGGAACAATCTGCCGGGACCGGTCATGACGGAACAGGGTGTTCTTTCCATGAGAGAAAAAGCGATTCATCATTACAGAAAGAAAAATCAGAAGGGGTAATTACAAAGAACAGAAAGTATCTTCTCATAATGGCTTTTGTCGGATTTATAGCAGGGATAATCGGTGGTTTCTTCCTCCTGCAATTATTCATACACTGACATCAGGATCAATAGGAAGGGAATTTTTTCACTTTCGCTCCGAGAACCTTTTTCACTGAAGAGAGCAGCTCGGCAGCTTCAAACGGTTTTGGCAGAAATGCATCAACCTTTACAGAATCTTTATCAAATACATCCTCACTGTATGCCGAGACGGCTATGATACGGATATCGGGATTTATTGCCCTGAGATTTGTTATAAGTTCTTTCCCGTTCATGAGTGGCATCATGATGTCTGTGATGACAAGATGCAGATCATTAATAAGGTTTTTAACGATATCCAGAGCAGACAAGGGATTTATAGAATGCAAGACCCTGTATCCATGCGTTTCAAGGATGTCCTTGACAAGCTCCAGTACTTCTTCTTCATCATCAATAACAAGGATGTTTTGAGTTGCAGGTGAAAATGCAATTTCCGGCTGTACCGACCTGTCAAGGTCTTTCCCCGCGACAGGCAGGTAGATAAAAAAGGTGCTGCCTTTGCCCACCTCACTCTGTACGGTTATATAGCCTTTGTGATCCTTGACGGTCCGATATACTAATGAGAGACCCAACCCCGTGCCTTGCCCCCGCTCTTTTGTTGTAAAAAACGGCTCAAAGATCCTGTTCAGTATATCAGGCAATATCCCTGGCCCGGTGTCGGAGATTGAGAGAAGAATATATCTGCCGGGAAGTATATACGTCGGCATGTCGAAACGATCTTTTTCGAACCTTATTTCACTGGTCTTGATGGTAATGAGTCCTCCATGAGGCATTGCATCTCTTGCATTCATGATAATATTGAGGATTATCTGCTCAAGACGGTTCTGATCACCCTCGATGGATGGTATATCAGCAAGGTCCAGCTTTATCCCTATTCTTTTGTCAATGACGCCTTCAAGAAATTTTGTCGCTTCATGGACGACGTCATTCAGATTGAGCGGAAACATATGGAATTTCTCTTTGCGTGAGAAGTTAAGTAATGTCGATACCATAGCTGCAGCCTTCCGTGCAGCGCTTTCGATACTTTTCATCCTTTTAGCGGTGATTTCATCCAGGGTCCCATATCCTGTAATCAACTCGATATTCCCCAGAATTGCTGTCAAAAAATTGTTGAAATTATGGGCGATTCCTCCAATCAATGAACCAATAGATTCCATTTTCTGTGTATGAACCAACTGTTCCTGCAACATATGCTTTTCTGTCATATCTCTGACAAAGAACTGTATAAGAGTTGTATCCGCTATCTGAATGACTTTAGCCCCCAGTTCAAGAGAGACCTTGCTGCCGTCTTTCCGGTAATGTTTGGTTTCAAACAGAAGTGATTCTCCTCTCAGTAACCGTTTCATCCTTTCCCGGAAAAGAGTTTTATTCATATCTGACTCAAGGAGCTCGAAATTGGTGCCGACAAGTGCATCTTTGCCAAAACCGTATATTGCGCTGGCTTCTTGATTCACATCGAGAATTACACCATGTTCATCAGTAATGAGAATGCCATCCGTGGCATTTTCGAAAAGCGATCTGAATTTGTGCTCGGATACCTTCAAGTCCTGAGTCTGTTCCTGCACAACGTCTTCGAGATGCTCTTTCTCTTTGGAAAGCTCGTATTCGAGCGAAAAGTTTTTTATGAGCAATTTGTCATTGTAATGTCTCCAGAGAACTGCTGATAATGCAGACGCGATTAATAAAGCATTGTTATTGATAAAGACCCTGGTGTTTGTAACTGTATCAAAAAACAATATCGGGACGATATAGATACTGTATGCTAACAATGCATATGTCAGAGAAAGCCTGAACGAGTTGAGAGGAACAAACCCCAGACAGAAAATATATAAAAGAATNATTCCTGTATAGTAGATAGATTGGTGACCGCCAAAGGAAAGAATCATGAGTTCAAGCATGCAAGCTACAGCGATAGTAGCTGCGATGAAGAGCGTGAGTTGCAGGCCTCTGCTTTGCCGCTTTTTATTAATATTGTTGACAACAATGAGCAATGCGAGAACTGATGCACACACCAATCTGTATAAAAAAAATTGCTTGAAATTTTCGGGTGTAACAAAATAGTCGAGTGCTCCCAGAAGAAGAGTGATGCCAGCGCCGGCGGCAAGGACCAGATCGCCCCATGCAAGCATTAGCTCGAAGATCTTCTTATCAATATACTGTTTTTTATTCATTGGCATCACCTGTCTATCGTATCAAGTATGCAAATGAAAGGGATTCAATCAGAGTTCCTTGAATACTTTTGCGAGACTCTCACCTCCAACGTGAATCCGGAACTCATTAAAATATCCGAAAGGAGTGCAGAGAAGTGTGTATCCGGAATGCTGTAATTTTTCCACAGCCTGATTGATGAATTTTTCTGAATATTCAGCAGATGCCTTGCTTGAGGAGAGGTGGTTGAATGAATGAATGACGACATTCCTGGTGCTGAATTTCCCTGCAAGCCATTTGATATTTTTGATGAATTTATCGAGAAGGCCTTTCCCCTTGTCTTCATCTTCCTTTTCAACGTGATAGAAAACTACGACAGCATTTTCCATGGCGTCCTCCCTGTCGATATCAGGCACATAGGGAAGACTCTTTGCGGCGGTCTTGAACCACCACGTATGGGCATAAAAGAGGAGGAGTTTCATTTTTCAGAAAGTACCATTCTGTTATTTATTCCCCTGTTGGGGATGCATCGGAGGAGGTATCTTCATGCTTTTAATCGCATTTGCCACCATTGCAACTTTAACCATCTCCTTCACGTCATGAACCCTGATAATGTTTGCACCATTAAAAATTGATATTGCCGCTGCTGCTGCAGTTCCCTCGAGTCTCTCTTCAGGAGATGCGTCACCAAGAATTTTGCCGATAAATGCCTTCCTCGACAAACCGACAAGCAAAGGCTTTCCTAATTTTGAGAACATATGCAAGTTGTGGATTATTTCAAGATTATGTTCGAATGTTTTCCCAAATCCAATGCCCGGATCTATGATGATGGTATCCTGAGCAATTCCTGCATCGGCAGCAATGGCTATGCTTTCCTTCAGAAACTCAATAATTTCGGGGATCAAAGATGCGTATACCGGATTTTTCTGCATATCTTTCGGTTTCCCCCTGATATGCATTATTACGACAGGAACCTGATATGCAGATACGATTTTTTTCATTTCAGGATCAAAGCGTAAACCACTGATGTCATTCACCATCGATGCGCCTGCGTCAAGCGCTTTTTTTGCTACCACAGCCTTATAGGTGTCAATTGAGATGGGGACCTGTATTTTCTGCGCAAGAGTTTCGATTACAGGGATTGTGCGTTTAAGCTCTTCATCTATGGGGACGGGATCTGAACCAGGGCGGGTGGATTCACCCCCGATATCTATGATGTCTGCACCGTCGTTCACCATCCGAAGGGCCCGATCGATTGCCGATTCTGTATCTAAATAGAGTCCGCCGTCAGAAAAGGAATCCGGTGTGACATTAAGGATTCCCATAACAAAGGTCTTTTTTAAGAAATCCAGCGAAAAGTTTCGCCAGGTGAGGTTCACACTGGTACTGTCCTTTGTGATTCCACTTCCTGTATCAATATATCTATCTCCGGACCGTCCAAGGTCTCCTTTTCAAGAAGGGTTTTTGCAAGAGCATCAAGCAGGTCCCTGTTGTCTACAAGCAGGTTTTTTGCAGTATGGTAGGCTTCAATGACGATTCTCTTCACTTCCTCGTCTATATCGATGGCGGTCTTTTCGCTGTAATCCTTATGTTTTGCTATTTCTCTTCCGAGAAATATCTGTTCGTCTTTTTTCCCGAAGGTGAGCGGACCGAGTTTTTCAGACATGCCCCACTCGGTAACCATCTTCCGTGCAAGGTCTGTTGCTCTTTCCAGGTCGTTGCCGGCGCCTGTTGTCAAATGGTTCAGCGCAATCTCTTCTGCAGCCCTTCCTCCCATGAGAACTGTAAGGGCGTTCATCAGATATTCTCTCGGATAGGTATACCGGTCATCAATAGGGAGCTGTTGAGTTACCCCTAAGGCCCTCCCCCTTGGAATGATACTTACCTTATGGAGTGGATCGGTACCGGGTGTTAGTTGAGCGACGAGGGCATGGCCTGCTTCATGGTATGCCGTGTTCTTTTTCTCTGTATCGCTGATGATCATGCTCTTTCTCTCGACGCCCATCAATACTTTATCTTTGGCCTCCTCAAAGTCGGATTTTTCGACCTTGGTTTTGGTTTTGCGCGCGGCTATCAGGGCAGCTTCATTCACGAGGTTCTGAAGGTCGGCGCCTGAAAAACCCGGAGTTCCACGGGCTATTTCTTCAAGCTTCACATGCTCGTCTACGGGGATGTTCCTCGTATGCACCTTCAGTATCTCAAGCCTCCCCTTCACATCAGGCTGAGGGACAACCACCTGCCGGTCAAACCTTCCCGGCCTGAGCAGTGCAGGATCGAGTACGTCAGGTCTGTTCGTTGCGGCGATGATAATCACTCCCTGATTTGCCTCGAACCCGTCCATTTCTACAAGGAGCTGATTTAATGTCTGCTCACGCTCATCGTGGCCTCCTCCGAGACCAGCGCCTCTGTGACGTCCTACGGCATCTATTTCGTCGATGAAAATTATACATGGCGCGCTCTTCTTTGCCTGATCGAAAAGATCTCGCACCCTTGATGCACCAACCCCGACAAACATTTCAACAAAGTCAGAACCGGATATCGAGAAGAAGGGTACTGCAGCCTCCCCTGCAATGGCGCGTGCAAGGAGAGTTTTGCCTGTGCCCGGGGCACCGATCAGGAGCACACCTTTGGGGATTTTACCGCCAAGTTTCTGAAACTTCTGGGGGTCTTTCAGAAAATCGATGATCTCCTGAACTTCTGCCTTTGCCTCATCTATACCGGCAACGTCGGCGAAAGTGATCTTTACTGTTTTTTCCGAGATCAGCTTTGCCCGGGCTTTGCCAAAAGATAATGCCTTATTGCCGCCTGTCTGCATCTGTCTCATGAAGAAGATCCATATTGCAACAAGGAATAATATGGGTCCCCATGAAAAGAAGAGGTTCCAGTACCAGGGATTCTGGTCTTCGGGCTTCACCGTTATCTTGACGTTCTGCGTTCTCAGCGTACTTACGATATCCGGATAGTCTGCTGCAAAAGTTTTAAACTTTTTGCCGTCCTTCAACTGGCCGTTTATAACACTTCCCTTTATTGTGACATTCTCGACCTCCCCTGCTTCAAGTTTTGTCATGAATTCAGAAAAAATGATTTCCTGATCGGGCTTGCGCGGGGTGCCGAGAAGATTAAACAGGAGGATCATCATGACCCCGATGATCAACCAAACAAACAATCCTCTGTAAGCATTTAGACTGTTCATTGCCTTATCTATCCCAAGTGCTGAATTTTTTTAATTTTTTCATGGTTTTATTTTAGCATATCGTAAAATCTTTTTTGGCAGATCATATCTCCTTTTCAATGAGTTGCTTCTGGATAGCTATGAGGTGCTGAATCCCTTCCTCTGCAAAGCTGAGGAGACTGTCGAGAGAAGCCCTTGAAAAAGGAAGCCCCTCTGCTGTTCCCTGAACCTCGACGAATTTACCGCTTCCTGTCATGACAACATTCATATCAACTTCAGCCATTGAGTCTTCGAGATAGCAGAGGTCAAGCACCGGCTCATTTTTTATAATCCCGACACTGACTGCTGCAAGATAATCCTTCAGAGGGGTTTTTTCGATGAGCCCGTTTCTCAGGGCGTAGTGCAGTGCGTCAGCCAGGCATATGAACGCACCGGTGATTGAAGCGGTCCGGGTGCCACCGTCTGCACGGAGGACGTCGCAATCTATCCAAATAGTTCTTTCGCCAAGCACTGCAAGATCGACAACCGACCTCAATGCTCTTCCGATCAGTCTCTGAATCTCATGCGTCCTGCCGCTGACTCTCCCGGCTGTCGATTCTCTCATGGTTCTTGTCTGGGTTGCCCTTGGGAGCATGGAATATTCAGCAGTTATCCATCCCCTTTTCTGGTCTTTGAGGAAACCAGGGACTTTCTCCTCGATTGATGCGGTGCAAATCACCTGAGTATTCCCCATCGAGATCAGGGCCGAACCTTCAGCTGTATCTATAATACTCCTCTGGATTTTCACTGTTCGCATTTCATTATTTTTTCTTCCATCCTGTCTCATTAGTCCTCCATCCTTCAGTTACCGACAACAATTTGTTCGATATGATTGATTTTTTCTCCAAGAAAACTTTCTCCGACTTTTACAAAACGATCAGGAGAGTCTGTGACATAAAATTCTCTCCGGGGGGAATGTTTCTGCTCTCTTTCCAGCCCGGACAGTGCAAGCACTGTTTTTATTGCCCGGGACGTCTCTACGGCTGAGTCTATCAGTGTCACCTCTTCACCCATAACCTCGGATATGACCTTTTTCAGCAATGGATAATGTGTGCAGCCCAGCACCAGAGTATCTATGCCTTTCTCTATTATGCCGTCGAGATATTGGTTAGCAATCATCATTGTGATGTTCCCTGTGATCCAGCCCTCTTCAACAAGAGGCACAAAGAGGGGACATGCGAGACCGAACACCTGGATGGCAGGATCTATAGCATGGATGGCAGTGGTGTAAGCATTGCTCTGAACCGTTGCCGAAGTGCCGATAACACCGATTTTTCCGTTCCGTGTGGCCCGGACAGCAGCTTTTGCCCCAGGCTCGATAACACCGATAACAGGGATAGCAACGCTGTTTTTAAGGGCATCAAGACTTACGGAAGACGCGGTATTGCATGCGATCACGAGGATTTTGATGTCCTTTGAAGAAAGAAACTTTGTATTTTCAAAGGAATATCTCATGACCGTCTCGGCTGACCGAATACCGTA
>WSSedA1B3DRAFT_1000231_pt1 | contig 16069 bp, 17 predicted proteins | sample WetSurSiteA1Bulk_FD_9468 | JGI IMG/M metagenome (IMG submission 9468)
GGATTTCCTGACCGCATTCTTTGGATAAAAGCTGCTGCTTCTGAATATCCGTGGATGGACACTACCCGAGTAGGAATATATGGCTGTTCGGCCGGAGGGCAAAGTGCTATGCGAGCAGTGCTCGACCATTCAGACTTTTATAAGGCCTCAGTGGCTGATTGCGGTATTCATGACAACAGGTTAGATATTACCACCTGGAGTGAACATTGGCTGGGGTACCCCGTAGACTCTTCCTATGTTGTGTCTTCTAATATAGACGATGCCTATAAACTTGGAGGCGCCTTACTGCTGACAGTTGGTGAGGAGGATAAAATTTGTGATCCATCCAATACTTACACAACAATTGAAGCATTAATCAAAGCAGGGAAAGAGTTTGAGTATATGACTTTCCCCGGTCAAGGGCACGGAGCAGTGTTTTGTCCGAAAGGGGATGAGCTAAGATTGAAGTTTTTCGATAAGCACCTTAAAAACTGATTTTAATAACACTATAAACTATTTGTTGATTTGGGATGATAGAAAACTTTTTCGTATTTAGATCATTGCATAATTGTTCAAATAGTTAATTTATAGAAATGCATGATTAAAAATGCCTGCACATAACACGCGATATAAAAAATTGGGGTTTAAGTGGTTGTGCAAACGGCATCTCACGCATCAAAGTTTATTGTACTTTGATAGTGAAGTGCTCCGAACTCCCCAACGATTTCATACCGCCATCCGTTGTATGCAAGCCTCAAAATCTCGAATGATAGGAATCAATACTAAATTGAAATGAAAAAGTTTAAAATCGGATTTATTTGCTTATTAATAATAAGCACTATTGTCGGTTGTAGCTTGATTGAAATAGATGTTAGTGAAAATAGAAATCCTGTTCCTCAGAGCATCTTACTAAACAATCATATTGAGATATCATCAACAGGCATAACAAGAATCTCTAAATCAGACTTTTTCTCTTCGAGTTTTAGAATTAAAGATAATGGTAAATTAATCTATATAGATCCTTTGGCAATAAACTCTACAGATAAAGCTGATTATATATTTATTACTCATTCACATCTTGACCATTTTTCAATAAAGGATATCAATAAATTATTAAAGTCGGAAACACTCATTATTTGCCCTAAAAGAGTTGTAAAGAGACTTAATAGGAAAGTTTATAAAATCAAAGAGGTAAAGCCAGGAGATTTTATTGATATAAATAATAACTTCAAAATTGAAGCTATTGCAGCTTACAATCTTAACCCTGCTTTATTATGGTTTAAAGCTCATCCTAAGAAAAATCAAAATATTGGGTATGTTTTAACCTTAGATAGCGTCAGGATCTACCATGCAGGAGATACTGATTACATTCCTGAAATGGAAAATATCAAAGATATTAACTTAGCTTTAGTTCCAATTGGAGGTGATAACTTGACAATGAATGTTGAAGATGCATCTAAGTTAATTAATCAAATGAAACCAGAATATGCAGTACCCATGCACTATGATATGAAAGAAAGAAATGAATTGACAAGATTTACGAATTTAGTTGACAAGACAATAAAAATCAAAGTATTAGAATGAATAGCAAATTGGCCAGCATACAACAGCGTGTATAAGCCATTGCTGGCAGCTGGTTTGCTACGCTTCGCTACGTGAACTCCCTTCGGTCGGTTGCGTTGGTCAGCTCGTTTATTTTCCTTGGTGTACCTAGATAAGTAATCACTTTGGCCACACAACGGCTCATACACACGGGCGTTGTGAATGATTTTTTAAAGAAACCAGATGAACCTCAATACTAAGCACATACGTTATTCAGAGCTAGCCATGTGGGGAGGTTGTCCACGAACGGTGCGGAAAACCGGGTCGCACAGCCTTAGTTAGCGACGGGTAGTGGGCTAGGGTGAGCCCGGTGTTCTTCGTTCGTGGTGACTTTTTCTGGTTATCTTTTGTGTGGCAGACAAAAGAGAACAAAGACGATAACTCATAATAGAATGAATTCTCAAATGATTAAATTTATTACGCTTGTCAGTTACAATGTGACTGACCAGACGAAGTGCGCCTTAATGTGACTAAAAGCAAAATAAAGACCTTCACAACAGCGTGTATAAGCCATTGCTGGTAATGCGTTTGCGTATGTTATCACATCTGGCTTCCTTGTGCTAAATCGACCACAAAGCACTATGGCCAAGCAACTGGTCATATATGCGGACGTAAGGCTTAAGATTGAACGCTGATTATCAATAGATTCTTAAACCTTAAAATTACTGATTATGAGAACCTTCACTAGGTTTTTTGCCACCCTAATACTCATCATGATATTTATGAGCTGTAGACAAGCTAAAGAATATCAGGTATTTGCCCTTAAGTATTGTGATGAAGGAAAGGCACCAGCAAAAGGGCCAATAATTGGAGCTAGTCAGAATGATAGCGTAGATGTTGCATATTTTTATTGGCTTCTCAAAGATCCGAATGGTAGAAATATACTTATTGACGCAGGTTTTATCGATTCAACACATACAGCCAAGAACTTTATAAGACCAGATTCAATTTTACAGCAACTTAATTTATCACCACAGGAAATTTCTGATATAATTATAACTCACCCACACAATGATCATATCGGTGGAGTAATACTATTCCCAAATGCCCAGATATGGATGAATCAAGATGATTATGAATATTTTATTGGACCTGCCTGGGAGACAGGTGGCGATTCGACAGGATTTAATAGACAAGATGTTTTCAATATTAAGACTATTAACTCACAGGGCAGATTAAAACTTGTAAAAGGGGATAACTTTGAAATTATGCCTGGTATAAAAGCATTCACTGGTTCCAAACATACATTTGAGAACATGTACCTGTTAGTTAATTCAAACTCAGAAAAAAATAAAATACTCCTTGCCTCTGATGCAATCTGGTTTTATATAAATCTCGAAAAAGAATTGCCTATTTCTCTATGTTTTGATTCCGCAACCTATGTAAAAGCAATTAGAAGAATGAAAACCCTGGTCTCTAACCCAAATCTTATAATCCCTGGACATGATAATAATTTATTCTTAAAATTTCCTAAAGTGAATGACTGTATTATCAGGATAGAGGAAAGCAAAATATAAAATCCTAAGCCTAACAGCGTATATAAGCCATTGCTGGCAGAAGGTTGGCGAGCGTTAGTTCTTTTGCTTACCTTGTTGTACCTAGAAAAGTAAGCGCTCTGACAACGAAACGGCTCATACACGCGGGCTTGGTGGCAAGCTTAACAAAAACAAAAACATAACTTTTATGACAAAACAAGACAAACCAGCTTTAATACTGATTGATATACAAAAGGGATTTGAAGATGAAGATATTAAGTACTGGGGAGGACGCAGAAACAATCCTGAAGCAGAGGTTAATGCCAGGAAACTCCTTGATTTTTGGAGACAAAATAATTTACCAATATTTCACATTCAGCACTGTTCAACCAACCCTAAATCTAAATTTGCTGAAGGAAAAATCGGTAATGATTTTCAAGACATAATAAAACCAAATATTGGAGAACACATAATTAAAAAGAATGTACATAGTGCATTTATTGGAACAGATCTGAAACAACAACTCGATAAATCCAACATAAAAAAACTCATAATAGTTGGTTTGACAACTGACCATTGTATCTCTACGACAGCTAGAATGGCCGGGGATTATGGATATGATACTTTTGTAGTTTCTGATGCAACAGCGACATTTGACAAAGAAGGAGCTGATGGACAAAAATACTCTGCTGATATAATACATGATACAGCATTAGCAAGTTTACACAAAGAATTTGTAACGGTTATAAAAACAAAAGCATTACAAACCACAATAGACATATAAAAAAGCCAGCCACCGACACGTGGTATAAAAAATTGCCGGGATAGTAGGTTATTCAAGGGTTGTATCCCGCCTCTACTTCTGTGTAACTTGACAAAAAATCTCCCGCAATCGGCAACTTTTCATACCGCCAAATGTTGTGCGTCATGCTTAGACACAGTTCCATGAGCTTGTAAGTGATTAGCAGAATAAAATCAGGGAAGCCGAAAACTGAAGAGAGTAGGCAATATTTTTAATCTAGTAAAATGAAAAAACAATCGAAATTGAGACAAATATTTGAGCTGCAAAAAATTCTATTGTCTATTTCTATTCTATTTTTTAAAGTATTCCTGATATCTTGTAACTCTAGATCAGTTGATAATCATTCATCGAAAGGTAGCCCTGACAGTATTAGTTTGGCTGAAACGCAGAATGATTCACAAGATTCCATAGTTCATTTTTTACTTGATGTGGCTGCCAAAGATTTTCATGACCATCAACCTCCAGTTCCTTTAGGTTTTCGTGATGTTCAATTTAAATATTTAACAAGGCCTAATGAGGAAAAAACATATATAATATGTGGAGAATTTCTTAATAAGGATAACCAAAACAAAGAAGAATGGACTCATTTTGCAACCATTAAAACAGATCCTTATGAACAATGGATGGGATCTAATGCTTTTACGTACTGCAAAGATTCTAAAGAAATAACCTATACAAAAATTGATTTATCTATTGCTTTGAAAAGCAGATATGACTCTCTACAAAAATTAAGTAAATAAATTATGTATCAATAATGACTCGCGAAAAATATTAGCACGAACGCATGCGTTGTAAGCCATTTTGGAAAAAAAGATACAAATCATGTTCATAGGTAGCTATTTATTCAATTTTGTAGGTGCTGTAGTCAGATGGATTTACGGTACTATATGGAGAACAATAGCCAAGAAGAAGAGATTTACTTTTAGGGAATATTTAAACGGTCCAGATAATTCTGATGATTGGTTTGATTTAACTGGACATGGAGTAGTTAATAATGTTATCGGTTTTACTGCAATTGTATTAATCTGTTGGATTATATTGGAACTTGGCTTTTAATAAAACGGCACACAATAGCATGTATAAGCCATTGCTGGTAGCGGGTTTACTACGCTTCGCTACGTGAGCTCCCTTCGGTCGGTTGCGTAGGTTAACTCTTTTGCTTACCTTGGTGTACCTAAATAAGTAAGCGCATTGACAACGCAACGGCTCATACACGCGAACTTTAAAAACCTTAAATATATCTTTAATACATGTACTCTTTTACATTAACAGATAAATTTCTTTCAAAGGAGGAACAATATATTTTCGAGGATCAATTGAATTATTACGGCTTAGATAATGAGGTTTGGGAAGTCTTTGCATCCTTGTTCAAATCAACTGTTAAATATACACAGCCACTATTATTAAGAGTTTTTCAAGATTCTGAACTTTATGGTGCCATTATTATTACCAAATGCTCAAAGTATGGTAAGGCACTCTTTAGTAATAGGTTTTTATCCGGGCTTATTAACTTCTTTGGTATACCGTACTTTCAGTGGATTAAATTTGGTTGTTGTATGGATATGATGTCAAATCCTGGATTTGTTAAAGATCCTGAAAAAGCAGATTTAGTGTTTAAGGCAGCCATCCATTATTTAAAGAACAAAGGAATTATTACAATTATCACCGATTACTCAGAAAATTCAGTGTTATATGATAGAGCATCAATACTACCTGCATTACCTCAAGCTCTTATTGATTGTTCGAAATTTTCTTCAGTTCAGGATTATATGGATAATTATAAGAATTTAAAACGCAAGTTAAAAGTATTTGATATTAAAGGGGGAAAGTTTATCAGGATTGATCAATCTCTTGATAGTGAGAAATTGCCTTACTTAGAAAAGTGTTTTATATCTACTGCCAAACAAAGTATTTTCTATTTACCTTATCAAGATTTATACCTAAATGCCGCCTTAACAACAAGTATAACGAAAATAAAAAATACGGTTTACTTCATTGCAACAATGAATGGGGAATTATTAGGTTACCAAGCTGCCTTAAAAACAGGTCAATATTTAAATGCTTTGCATGGGGCTTTTGATCGTAGTCGGAAAACTACATATCATGCATATGATATTTTATTTGTAAAAATGGTTGAATTTGCCATTGAGGAGGGACTTAAAATTATTGATTTTGGTGCAGTTCTAAATTATACAAAACAGAAAATGGTAAATAAGACTGTTGATATATCATACTATCTTATAGGCAGAAATTCTTTTATACAATGGCTTTTTAATACTCTTCTTAAATTCACGAAGATACAGAGCAATAAACAACTGCAATTCAAAGAAGTAATATAATCAACAACCGCTAGCACCGGGTATAGTTCATTGCCGGCAATGTGCTTTTTCAGGTGCATGCTCATTTTAGCTCCTTTTGTGTACCCGGATAAGCAAGTGCCCTGAAACAGGCAACGAACCATACCCGAAAATGTTGTAAACAATGTTAAAATGAAGACAACCATAGTATTAACAGTTTTTGTACTCGCCTTTTCGAGTATAGTTTTTGGACAAACTGATATAGCTGTCGTCAAGTTGAACGATACAATTAATCTTGAGATGTATCGTATTCCATTCGACTCAACTGGAAAGCATTTTGAGTTAAATAATAATCTTCTTTTATCAATCAATGGCGCATCATTGTTTGGAACTGATGGCGATTATCCTAAATATCAATTATCCAAAGCAGTATTACACATTGGTCATCGAACATATCAGCTGCAGGTCGACAATATGTATAATCCCTGGTTTGGAGAAATACCTTTCGAGAAATCATTCAAACTTAAGATTGATGGTAGTTATATAAAGATAAAAGGCATTTTTTCTGATGGTGCAGGCTCTTATGGTGCTGAGTGGACAATTTCTGGACTATCTAGTATTAGAACTATTCTTTCGAATGATGAACAAATAATGATTGATTATATCTTATCCGAATAAAAAAAGCACTGTTTACGACAGCGTGTATAAGCCATTGCTGGTAGCGGGTTTACTACGCTTCGCTACGTGAGCTCCCTTCGGTCGGTTGCGTAGGTCAGCAATCTTGGCTGCCTTGTGCTATCTAAACCATAAAGCGCATTGGCCACGCAACGGCTCATACACGCGGGCGTTGTACGCAAGTCAAATAGAGCACAAACCAACTTCATTATTAAAAAAATAATTTGACTTTGTTTGTCAGCGATGCTAATAAGAATTAAACAATGTCTTATATAACGTGTTAATAAAGTCATAAATTAATTAAAGTATAACAAAAAATAGTTGCTTTGAGAAAACAATTCAGAGTAATTCGACCATCAATGATTATGGTGTTATTAATATCATGCAGTGAAATGAATGAATGAGGAAAAGCTTAATGATCTGACTAATAAAACTTATAGTTTGATTCTACGGTAAATAAAGAGATTGACAAAGTTATGGCGCTTGATTCCCTGATTAACATACCTTCTTCGAGAGTCGACGCAATTGCTATGAAAAAATCAAATCTTTTAAATAGGTCATTAAGTAATAAACCTAAGGAAAAGATGAAATTGTAATTTAAATTTAGCAAGGTATTGCCAACATTTTATTATTAGAGAGAATATGAACGAAAACCTCCAAGATTATAAATGGCACCTGCTTTCTTATCAGGATGTGTTAGGAATACTCCATGCAACATCAAACGGACTTTCTACAACCGAAGTTAATAAACGGCAAAAGGAATCAGGGCAAAATATCCTGCGCGGACAAGGAGGCGATAGCGCGTTAAAGATTTTTATAAGACAGTTTCTTAATCCTATTTTATTTATACTTATCGGGGCTACTATTTTGTCCTTTGCATTGGGGAAAGTTGTCGATGGCATTGTGGTTTTCTCGGTAATTCTGATTAATGCTGTTATAGGATTTATTCAGGAGTTTCAGGCTGGTAAGGCTATTCAGGGACTTACTAAATTTTTACCCGAATACGCAAGGGTAATGCGGGATGGCGAGCAAAGGAATATCCCGGCTTCGGAGCTTGTTCCTGGAGATTATGTTTTGCTCCAGGCTGGTGAGAAGGTTTTTGCTGATATACGCCTGACTTTCACAAAAAACCTGCAATGCAATGAATCAATCCTTACAGGAGAATCAATTCCGGCAGAAAAACACACGCATGTATCAGAAGCGGATGCAGGTATTGCAGATCGAAAGTGCATGGTTTATAGTGGCACATTGGTTACTTCAGGCACTGCAGAGGGTATAGTTGTTGCAACAGGTAATAATACGGAGATTGGCCATATTTCTGTACTTCTTCAAACTACTGCAACTATAAAATCGCCATTAACAAAATCGCTCGAAAAAATTGCAAAAACAATTACATATGCAATTCTGATAGTCGGTATATTGGTTTTAATAATCGGAATTTTTCGCCATCACAGTTTCATAGATGCCATACTATCAGCTATTACAATTGCTGTTGCCGCTATACCTGAGGGCCTGCCTGCCGTTATTACTATTTCGGCAGCAATTGGTATTATGAGAATGGCCAAAAGAAATGCGATTATCAGGCATTTAACTGCTGTGGAAACCCTGGGCAGTACTACAGTTATCTGCTCCGACAAAACCGGTACGCTTACCCTGAATGAGATGACCGTTAAGATACTTTGGAATGGCAAACAAAAATTTCATACTACAGGTTCGGGCATTAATCCTGCCGGTAAAATTCTGAGAAGCGATACCGGAGGTGAGGCAGAAAACAGCGAAATTGGTGAACTTATGCTGGCTTCGGTACTTTGTAATGATGCAAGTCTTAGTTATACCAATGGACAGTGGATTGCCGTGGGAGATCCTACCGAAGTATCGCTGATTGTTGCAGGGGAAAAATTTGGGTTAAACAGAAGTGAAATAAATGTAAAATGGCCAAGGTTAGACGAAATGCCTTTTGATTCGGATAAAAAAATCATGGCTACGCTTCATGCATCCCCGGAAGGGAAAAAAATTATTTATCTTAAAGGAGCTCCCGAATCCGTTATACCGATTTTAAAAACCCGCGATATTTCACCTCATGCCATTGAGCCTGAACAATTGAGAAGCGAGGTGATGCAACTTGCTGAAACAGGTATGAGGGTATTAGCGATAGCCTGCAAATGGCTTCCTGGCGAACATGCCGGCATCATTACCGATGATGATCTTTGCCATTTCGATTTTGTTGGAATCCAGGCCATGAGCGACCCTCCGCGAATAGAAGTTAAAAAGGCCATTGAGACTTGTCATAATGCAGGCATTACCGTAAAAATGATCACAGGCGACCATCCTGCAACTGCTTCGATAATAGCCATGGAACTTGGGTTTAAAAATGCCGGTCAAGTTATTACCGGAAAGGAACTTCAGATGATGAGTCCTGAACAATTGTCGGAATCAGTTAAAATCACGAATATTTTCGCACGGGTATCGCCCGAAGACAAGCTAAATATTGTTAAGGCATTGCAGGCGCATGGAGAAGTTGTTGCAATGACCGGCGATGGCGTAAATGATGCACCTGCTCTTAAGCGTGCAGATATAGGGGTTGCAATGAGCATTACAGGTACTGCCGTGGCCAAAGAAGCTGCCGACATGGTTTTGGTTAATGATAACTTTGAGAGTATTGAAGCTGCTGTTGAAGAAGGACGCAGAGTATTCGACAACCTTTTAAAATCCATTATATTTCTTTTGCCTACCAGTATAGGTTTAGGTTTGGTCGTATTTGTAGCTGTGTTGTTTTTCCCTTCAAAAGATGGGGTTTTACTCCTTCCTATGTTACCGGTACAAGTTTTATGGATTAACCTGATCACCGCTGTAGCGCTGGCACTTCCCCTGGCAATGGAAGCAATGGAGCCTGATATCATGAAACGCCCTCCAAGAATACCCGGCAAATCGATATTTACGCCCTTCGTCACTTTTCGGATAATATTGGTATCCATTATAATGGCAGGTGGAACTATTGGGCTATTTCTTTGGGAATACAATATTGAACTTGTCAGGGGAACGGATACTGCCCTGGCTCTGTCGGAAGCACAAACAATGGCTGTAACTGCAATGGTTTTATTCCAGGTGTTTTATCTTATCGAATGCCGGTCCTTAAAATATACAGCAAGTAATATAGGTCTGTTTTCCAATCCTTCGATATACCTTGGAATAGCAATAGTATTGCTCGTTCAGGTTTCCTTTGTTTATCTCCCCTTTATGAACCAGGTATTTAAATCGTCTCCTTTATATTTTGATGCCTGGCGTTTATCAGCTTCTGTGGCTTTCTCAATTCTGATCATTATAGTTTTTGAGAAATGGGTGAGGCGAAAATATTTTTAGAATATCAAAACAATAACCTCTGATTTGTCAAACAAACGTTTATTGATACATCAAATTTTAAAAATGTCTTACATGAAAAAAACCTTCGACCTGGCCAATGCAATAACAATTGCATTAACATTTATTCTTTTTACCACAGCACTTTTTGTAACTGGTTTTACAAAAGATTTATTGCTTGAAGCAGGGGTTTTATTGGTCTCCATTAAAATAATCTTAATGGCTTCTGCAAACCGAGAGTCAAACAATGAAATTATAAAGCAATTGAATGAAATAAATGAAAAGCTTCAGAATAGCAAAGGCAATGAACCACGATAATCCTGCTTCACGGTAAACAATACACTAATAGTTACTATATGAAGACAATTATCTTTTCAACGTTTTTAACATTTTCACTTTTCTCTTGGGCATCATCCATAAAAGCCCAGGCTCTTCTAGATTTTGAAACAGGTGCTGTTTTTACAGGTTATAATGATGTGCGCATTCCTGGCGATCAGGGCACACTATTTTCATTAAAAGACGATCTGATTCCTAAAACAGAGTTTTTCTACAGGATAAGATTAAATTACACTATAAAATCACGACATACATTTTCCCTATTGTATGCTCCTCTCGAAACTAAATCAGAAGGCAGTGTGCCAAATGACATCTTCTTTGAAGGAGTAGTATTTCCTGCCAATACTGAACTTACCAGTACCTATAAATTTAATTCGTACAGGTTGACATACCGTTACGACATTGTAAAAAATCCCAAGTTTGAGTTTGGTTTGGGATTCACTGCAAAAATCAGGGATGCTGAAATTGCTCTTTCGTCGACAGGATTAACTTCTGAGAAAACTAATGTAGGTTTTGAACCCATTATTAATTTCAGACTTTTGTGGAAGGTTGATGAAAAGTTTGGCATCCTTCTGGATGGAGATGCACTTGCCGCCCCTCAGGGAAGAGCTGAAGATGTTCTGCTTGCTGCAACTTATAAACTCTCCGACAATATTAGTATTCGTGCAGGATACCGCATTCTGGAAGGTGGTGCTGATAATGATGAAGTTTACAATTTTGCTTTATTTCATTATGCTAGTTTTGGAATATCTTATACTTTTAATAATAAAACAAAGTAAGATGAGATTATGGATAAATCGCAAATTTTTAAATTATTAGCATCACTGTCATTGCCTTTAGGATTAGGGGCAATAGCAGGTTTATTTACAGCAGAAGCAGTACCTGAATGGTATGAAACACTGAACAGGCCTTCATTCAATCCACCCAATTGGTTGTTTGGCCCGGTATGGACAGCACTTTATCTACTAATGGGTATTTCTTTTTTTCTGATTTGGAAACAAAGCGCCAGTAAAGAACGCAGCTTTGCAATTATTGCCTTTTTGTTACAACTGTCACTTAACTTTTGTTGGAGTTTTATCTTTTTCTATTTTAATATGATTGGCTTTGCCTTGATAGAAATTGTATTTTTATGGATTAGTATTGTTATTATGTTTTTTTTGTTTTACAAAATCAAACCAATAGCAGCATATATCAATATACCCTATTTTTTATGGGTGACTTTTGCTGCTATACTTAATGCAAGCTATTATTTTCTAAACAGAAGTTGATTTCAACCGAGATAATATTTTAATCAATTGCAGTTTATAACTGATGAATAAATGATATTAAAAGGCCAGCGTACAACACGCGGTATAAAACATTGGTATTTAGGTGGCTATACAAACAGCATCTCTCGCATCAAAGTTTGTTGTACCTTAATAGAGAAGTGGCTCAGAACTCCACAACGAAGTCATACCGCCAACCGTTGGAGGTAATGCAGAAGGAATCACAAAACCAAAAACCAAATAAAATGATAGCAAGGATTTGGCATGGATGGACAACTCACGAAAATGCAGGTGTTTATGAGAACCTGCTTAAAACTGAAGTGTTTCCTTCAATAGAAGACAAAAATGTAAAGGGATACAAAAAGATTAGCCTTTTAAAAAGGATCCATAAGGATGAAGTCGAGTTTATCACCATAATGCTCTTTGATAAAATTCAATCAGTCAAGGAATTTGCTGGAGATGATTATGAAAAGTCATATGTACCAGCCAAAGCCAAGGCAATTCTTTCAAGACATGATGAAACGGCACAGCATTATGAGATTATCAACGAGATAAACTACGCTAAATGATTGCACTACCTCCAACAGCGCGTATAATCAATTGCTTGGCATCAAGCTGCGAACATTATCACTTTGCGGTACTTCAGTGTATCTCAATCCAGAATCACTATGGCAACGCAACGGCTCATACACGCGGATGATGAAACTCATTAAAAAAAACTACATGGATACTTTCGAGATTTCTATAAAGCGATTTGATGAATTTGCTTCAGAATATGCTGAAAGATTTATGAATATTGATTCATATCGTTCACATTATGAAAAATTCTGCGACCTAATTGACATCAATCACCCAAAAATATTGGAATTAGCATGCGGACCTGGAAATGTAACAAGATTTCTTAAACAGAGATTTAAAAACGCAGAAATTATTGCGATTGATTTGGCACCACGCATGATAGAGATTGCAAAGCAAACAGTAAGTGGTGTCGATTTTAAAATAATGGATGTCCGAGATATAAAAACTTTTGATGTACAATTTGATTCGATTATGTGTTCATTTTGCTTGCCATTTTTGTCAAAATCTGATACTGATAAATTAATTTCTGATTGCTCGGAAAAAATGAATAAAAACGGAATACTTTACATAAGTACCATGGAAGGCGACGAGTCAAAGGCTGGATTTGAGTCGACAAGTTTTTCAGGTGATGCTAAAGTGTATTTTAACTATCACAAACACCAAGATATAGAGAAATCCTTAATTGATAGTGGATTTATAATAGATTATGATATTCGCCAAGATTATTATGAATCAGATGGAAGTATTACGGTTGACTTAATAATGATCGCAAAGAAAATTAGCGAGCCACAACAGTGTGTTTAAGCCACTGCTGGCCGTGGGTTTACTACGCTTCGTTACGTGGGCTCCCTTCGGTTGGTTGCGTAGCTTAGTTCTTTTACTTACCTTGGTGTACTTAGATAATTAGGCGCTTTGGCAACCCGCCTTTGCATAATGCTTCGGCGGGCAGGCGCAATGGCTTATACATGCAGGCGTTGTGGTTCATTAAAAAACTAAAGCGAGATATACTTTATATTAAGATAAAGCTGTGTATAAACAGATTTGGTTACTTACATACCTTTAAAACTAAAAAAATGAATCGTGCAATTTTAGCCTTACTAATTGTAACATTTGTTACTTTATTGACATTATCATGTGAAAAAGAAGATACATCAGTCTCAATTACAGAGTTGGAAATTTCCTCCAATAGTTTGGCTTTGGAAGTAGGTGAATCTTATTCATTAGAAATTGTGATAAGTCCATCAAATGCTACAAATCAGACTCTAATTTGGAGTTCAAGTGATACAACTATTGCTAAGGTTAACGCATATGGACTAGTTACAGGCATTGATGCAGGAATTGATACAATACAAGTTTCGTCAACAGATGGAAACATAATATCTACCTGCATTGTTACAGTAATGAGATGGACAAATTATACTGTCACAGTTGACGGTTTGGTAAATGATACTATTCAAAGTATTGCCATTGATAATCAAAATAATAAATGGTTTGGAACATATTGTGGTGTATCTCGATTTGATGGCTCAAATTGGACTTCTTATAATATTTCCAATAGTGATATGTTAAATAACTGGATTTTTGACATTGCTATTGATAGACAAGATAATAAGTGGTTTGGGAATGAATATGGATTGTCGAAACTTGATGATGCAAATTGGACCAATTACACTCCAATGAATAGCGGATTAACAAGTTGTCCTGTAAATGCAATTGCTTTCGATGCTCAGGGAAACGAATGGATTGGAACCTCAAATGGAATATCAAAATTTGATGGTGCGAATTGGACCACATATAATACGACTAACAGTGGCTTAGTCAATGATGTTATCAATACTATTACTATTGATGCACAAGAAAATATATGGTTTGGGACTGGTGCAGGTGTGTCAAGATTTGATGGTACAAATTGGATTTCTTACACTCCAGCAAATGGTTTGGCGGGTAATGGTGTTAACGCAATAGTTATAGACTCACAAGGAAATATATGGTTTGGAACTTCAGACGGGTTATCCATGTTTAATGGTACGAATTGGACTACTTATTTAATTAAAACACAAATAAATGCAGTTGCTATCGATTCACATGGGTATCTCTGGGTAAGCAGAACTTATGAGTTTGATGAAAATAATCAAAGGATATCAAGTGGGGTGGCAAAATTTGATGGAGAAAATTGGACAACATTCAATTCAAGCAACAGTGGTTTGATAAATAATACGGTCATTTCCATCGACATAGACGCTAATGATAATAAATGGTTTGGAACTCTGGCAGGAATATCTGAAATGCAAGATTAATACTGAAAAATTACCGAACCACAACAGCGTGATAAGCCATTACTGGCAGCGGGTTTACTACGCTTCGCTACGTGAGCTCCCTTCGGTCGGTTGCGAATGTCAGTTTATTTGGTGACCTTGGTGTACCTAAATAAGTAAGCGCATTGGCAACCCGCCTTCGCATGATACTATGGCGGGCAGACGCAACGGCTCATACACGCGGGAGTTATACACATTTTCATTAATCCAAATTAGTAAGTCACACATTTAAAGAAGCTGATTATCCTCAGTAATTTGTGAGCAAAATAATATAGAAATGAATAGCAAATAATTTAAAAAATGGAGGTTATTATGAATAAATGTATTTCAATTCTGATGTTAGTTTTAGCATTAACAAATTTTGCCTATGCTCAGAACGATGCAGATGGATGCAAGGACCACGAACTTTTAACAAGACTAGAGAATTTTTATATCTCAGATTGTAGTGAAAACTATAATGAACTTCAGCTTCGCACCAGTGTCAGTAAAACAGAAACAAAAGAGGGCAACCTTTTTTATTATTACTACAGATTTAATTTTGATGCAGGTGTAAAAATGAAAAGCCCTTTGCAAATCGTAAAAAACTATGAAAATGCTGTAGTTAAAAATGGCGGACGATTGGTTTTTAAAAACACAAATGCTTCAGAAGGTGATATTGAGGCTACATTATATCTTTCAACTAAAGAGAAAGAATATTGGATTCAATTAACAAGATTTGCAGGCAATGGAATTGAAGCAGAAGCCTTTGGGTTAAATGTTCTTGAAATTGAATCAATGCAACAGGAAGTAGTTGCCAGTGAAATGTTTGAAAAGATAAACAAAGAGGGCTTTATAGCCTTGTATATCAATTTTGAAACTGGGAAATCCGATATAAAACCAGAATCACAACCAATAATTGACCAGCTTTCAGAAATGCTAAAGCAAAATCCAACGCTGAAAATCAGCATCGAAGGACACACCGACAATGTAGGTGGTGATATAACCAATCAACCACTTTCCGAATCAAGAGCAAAATCAGTCATGAATGCTTTGATTTCAAAAGGTATTGAAGTAAGCCGTTTAAAGTCGAAAGGATGGGGACAGTCAAAACCAATTGCTGACAATAACACAGAAGAGGGCAGGGCAAAAAATCGTAGAGTTGAAATTTCAAAACAATAACTGTGCATAACAGCGTGATAAGCCATTGCTGGCAGCGGGTTTACTACGCTTCGCTAGGTGAGCTCCCTTCGGTCGGTTGCGAAGGTCAGTTTACTTGGTTACCTTGGTGTACCTAAATAAGTAAGCGCATTGGCAACCCGCCTACGCATAATGCTTCGGCGGGCAGGCGCAACGGCTCATACACGCGGGCGTTAGGCACAATTTTTGAATCAATCAGATGAGCCTCGTT
>WSSedA1B3DRAFT_1000232_pt1 | contig 16061 bp, 20 predicted proteins | sample WetSurSiteA1Bulk_FD_9468 | JGI IMG/M metagenome (IMG submission 9468)
GTTCTTACACCAGACGGCTGGTTTAAAACAGGAGATCTTGGTACTTTTGACAAGAATAGTAACCTATACATTAAGGGAAGGCTAAAGAATATGATCATTGGTGCAAGTGGTGAGAATATTTATCCTGAGGAGATAGAATCGGTTATTAACAATTTCCGTTTTGTTGTAGAATCGCTGGTCATTCAGCAAAAAGGAAAGCTGGTTGCATATGTGCACCTGAACATGGAGGAACTTGAAAAGAAATACCAGAGCCTTAAAGAGGACATGACACGGCAGTACGAGTTAAAAAAGGAAGAGTTGCTTGCAGAGCTTAAGGAATATGTTAATTCTAAAGTGAATAAATTCAGCCAGATAAATAAGATCTTTTTACAGCCTGTTCCGTTCCAGAAGACGGCAACATTGAAGATAAAAAGATTTCTATATACATAAAAGAAAGAGGCTGTAACAAAAGCCTCTTTTTTAAAACCACCCCTAAATCCCCCAAGGGGGACTTATTTAAAACCAATGACATAAAAAGCCCCCTGGGGGGTTTGGGGGTAAAATCAGTCTTATGAGACACCCCTTTTGAACTGTTAAATAAGGACATGCCATGGCATGTCCTTGTTGCGTGTTATCTGATCGCTTCCTGATACCTCCTGGTGACCTCCTCCCAGTTCACTACATTCCAGAAAGCATCAACATAATCAGCTCTTTTATTCTGATATTTCAGATAGTAGGCATGTTCCCATACATCAATTGTCAGTAATGGAGTTCCCTTAATTGCCGATACATCCATTAATGGGTTATCCTGATTAGGCGTGCTGCCTACTGCAAGGTTCTTATCGGCCGCAAGGTAAAGCCATGCCCATCCGCTTCCAAACCGTGTTTTGGCGGCATTGCTGAACGTTTCTTTAAACTTGTCAAATGATCCGAATGTTTTGTTTAATGCAGAAGTTAAATCAGCAGATGGTCCTGCAGACCTGGATGCGAGATTGTTCCAGAAAAAAACGTGATTGTAGAAACCACCGCCATTGTTCCTTACAGCGTCACCGGCTCCGGAAACAGATGCGAAGATTTTTTCAATTGACTGATTATCCAGAGCCGTCCCTTTTATGGCATTGACAAAATTGTTGAAATATGCCCTGTGATGCCTGTCATAATGTATTTCCATTGTCCGCGCATCAATATACGGTTCAAGAGCATCATAGGCGTAAGGCAATGCCGGAAATTCGTGAATATTAAAGTTTTCCATGGTAAAAATTGTTGATTTGGTTAAATCTCCTGCAATGGATTTTCCTGCAACAAAAGTTGCAGCAACTCCGATTCCAAGATTTTTTAAAAAATTCCTTCGTTCCATTGATTGAGTTTTTAACATTAACAGACTTTGATGGATTTTGTTCAATTTAAGTTAAAAATTTAATCGCCGTATGATTTTTTGTAATATTTGGAAATCTTACTTAAAAATATTTATACATTTATAGACACTAATCCTCGTAACTACCTATTAATTAAATTTATTGAATATGTTCAAGAAAACCGCGACAAATTACCTTGCTTTCATTTTTACTGTCACCCTCATATTATCGTGCGGAAGGGATAAAAAAGCTGAAAAGACAGTTTTGCAGAATGAAACATCTTTTATTGAAGTTTCAATTGGAGGAATGACCTGTACGGGATGTGAACAAAAGATTCAGGCAAGCGTAAGCAGCCTGAATGGAGTTAAAACAGTCAAAGCTTCACATACTGACGGCAACGCTTTTATTGAATACTCACCTGATCTGGTTGATACCATCAAAATAAAGGATGCCATTACCGGAACCGGATATATGGTGAAGAAATTTAAAAGTATAGCCCGGCAATGACCGGATATGCAAATCATTATTCTGTTTAGTTTCCGGATCTTTCAAAATCATCATCATGCCTCTAAAAAAGAAAAGCTCTGAAAAGACGAAAATCGATGAAATACTGGAATCATCGCGTCGTGATTTTCTGAAAAAAGTCGGCATCGTGGGAGCTGCCTCAGTTGCAGGCGGGGCTGCCATATATGCGGGATACAGTTTTGAAAAATCCAAAAAAAATGCAGGCACAATAAAAGTGCTGACTGAAGATAACAGGCTTGTTGAAATTCCACGAGATCAGGTAAAGGATTTTAAGCCTGACCTGAAAGCCCTCCAGACAAGGGGGAGAGAAGGAATAAAAGGAAGGAAATGGATCTGGGTCATTGATCTTTCAAAATGCCGGAATGCCAGAAAATGTGTGGAAGCCTGCCAGGCAGCTCATCACCTCCGTCCGTATGAATACCACGTTAATACACTGGTCATGAAGGAATCAGTGAACACACCTGCTTATTTCATGCCAAAGCCATGTCAACACTGCGACAATCCTCCCTGCGTCTCTGTCTGCCCTGTCGATGCCACATTCAAGAGGCAGGATGGTGTTGTACTGATCGACAATGAAAGATGCATCGGATGCAGGTTTTGTATGGCTGCCTGTCCTTATTCAGCCAGAACATTTCACTGGCATGAACCCCTTGTCGTTGAAGGGGATAAAGATCAGGAATATAATGTGGAGCTTAATCTTCCGCAGAAAAAAGGAACAATAACAAAATGCCTCATGAGTTCCGACAGATTAAGGGAGAATAAATTACCTTACTGCGTTTCTGCCTGCCCCAATGGGGTATATTATTTTGGCGATGAAAATGAAAATGCAGTTACCAATGGTACTACAAAAGAGACAGTCAATCTGAAGGAACTGCTTGAGAAAAATGGAGGATACAGGCTTATGGCAGAGCTGGGAACCAAACCAAGAGTTTATTATCTTCCTCCTAAAAACAGGATTTTCGATTTTAAACAGGGACCTGAGACGGAATATAAGGAAATTACTTAATACCTGATATTATGACAGGATCGGCTTTCAGTTCCGGTCAGTACAATAAGAAGCTGGATTCAATCTCCGCCGACATTCTGAAGAACGTGGGATTAAATAAAGGTTTTATTGTCTGGATGGGATTTCTGGTTATTGCTTTTGGAGCATGTATTTTTGCCTATACAATCCAGCTCAGAAAAGGATTGGGTGTGACAGGATTGCGCGATATAACAAGCTGGGGAATGTATATTGCCAATTTCGTGTTTTTTGTTGCAACCAGCCTGGTTGGAATGCTTATAAGCTGCGTTTTAGGACTGGCGGGAGCAAAATGGGTCAAACCTATCGGACGGATAGCTGAAATTATTGCAGTTGCCTTTGCCGCTGTGGCTGGTTTAGTAATCGTTTCAGATATGGGAAGACCTGACCGTCTGCCTTATGTTTTTCTTTTCGGGCGCGTACAATCACCTATTTTATGGGATGTTTCAGTCGTGACCACATATTTCGTCCTGAGTCTTTTGCTGTGGTTCCTGCCTATGATCCCCGACCTGGCAATTGCCAAGACCAGGCTGGCTAACAGACCGGTATTTCTGGTTAAAGCTTATGATATTCTGTCTTTCAAGTGGATCCATCATGAAGCGCAATATAAGATTCTGAACCAGGCAGTGAGGATTTTACTTATCCTTGTAATCCCGACTGCTTTTGCAATTCATACCGTGACCTCCTGGCTTTTTGCCTTTACTCCCAGGGCAGGATGGGACAGTACAATCTTTGGTCCTTATTTCGTTTCGGGCGCTTTTGTTTCAGGTACAGCAGCAGTTATAATCGCTATGTATTTTTTCAGGGTAAATTACAATCTGAAGAACTATCTGACGGCAGATCATTTTGAAAAGATGGGAAGAGTTCTAATTCTTGTTTCAGTTCTGTATCTCTATTTCAATCTCAACGAGTTCTTTGTCCCAGGATACAAAATGAAAACCCAGGACGCTATTCATCTCAAAGAACTTTTTACAGGCGGGCATGCTCTCTTGTTCTGGGGAGTTCAGCTGTGCGGACTTGTTATTCCGGTTTTTCTGATGCTGTTCAGAAGTGTCAGAAGACCAACCCCTATGCTGATAATCTCAACAATAATGCTGATTTCTGCCTGGCTAAAGCGGTTCCTTATTGTTGTTCCACCCCAGGCACATCCTTATTTGCCCGTTCAGAATTTCCCTGTGGAATGGATTGTCTACAAGCCTACCCTGATTGAAATTCTGGTCACTGCAGCGTCATTTTTGCTTGTACTGATCATTATCACGATTTTATCAAAGCTATTCCCGGTCATCCCTATCTGGGAACTGGCTGAAGATGAAATAAAAAAGGAGACCAAAGAGGTGTAATAAAGTAAACCCTTATCCTTATGAGATATTCGCTTTTAACTATTATCCTTGTGCAATTTCTAGCTTCCAGCCTCTGGGGACAGGATTGGACAGTACCGGATGACAGGCGCTACCGGCTGAGCACTTTCCCTTTTAATGACGAAACCAGAAGAGCAGGAGAAAAAATATACAGTACCAATTGCGCCTCCTGCCACGGAACACCGGGAAAAGGAAATTTCATAAACCTTGTACCCCCTCCCGGAGATCCGGCTACCGAAAAAATTCAGCACAATAAAGACGGTGAAATATTTTATAAGGTTTCAACCGGACGCGGACAAATGCCTTCATTCAGATCTGTTCTTTCATCAAACGATATATGGAATGTCATATCATTTCTCAGGAGTTTTAACAGTACCTACAAACAGGAGATCATGCCGTTAATAACCTCCTCGGCATATCCCGGCGCTGAAATTAAGCTTAATCTGTCGTACAAACCTGGAGATACAATAATCACTCTGGCCGCTGTGGCTATAAAGGACAATGTGACTATCCCAGTAACTGATGCTGCAGTACGAATTTATGTTTCCAGGTATTTTGGTATGCTTCCGCTTGACGAGGAAAAAACTACAGGCAAAGACGGATTGGCAGCATTCAGAATCCCTCATGACTTGCCAGGAGACACTGCCGGGAATATTAAAATCAGTGCCATGTTCACTGATGAAGGGGTTTTTGGGTCAGTCTCCAGAGATACCATACTGTGCGCTGCCCAAAAAACTATTCCGGTCAGCTTGTTGTCGCAAAGAGCTATGTGGAACACAGTTCGCAAAGCTCCGGTCTGGATAATTCTTGCATTCAGCATAGGACTTCTTTCTGTCTGGAGTTTCATTATCATTGTGCTCTTGAAACTTCGTGATATTTTCATCGTCGGAAAATCAGTCACAAACGACCGGAAAGAAGAGATAAATAACACATAAAACCTTATACCAACTGGATATGAACAAAATAACTACGGTCGGAAGAATATTGTTTGCCCTCCCCTTTGCGGTTTTCGGGATCAATCATTTTTTAATGATGGATTACTATATGGGCATGCTAACTTCATTTATTCCTCAAACTGCTTTTGTTATGATCCTGACAGGGATACTTATGATTGCTGCAAGCATCAGTATAATAACAAAGAAACTCGTGAAAATCTCGACAATACTGCTTGCTGCCCTGCTTTTTATTTTTATTGTGACGATCCACATACCTCATCTCATTAATCATGTGGATCAGACAGTGACGATGATTGCCCTTTTAAAAGATATCTCTCTTATGGGAGGATCCTTAATGATAGCAGGAATATACTCTGAAGAAGAAAGTGTTAAAAAATAAAAATATCCTGATGAAAAAATTATTCCCATTGTTATGCCTGACAGCCATTGCCCTAAATCTGAATGGTCAGAAAATGGTCAGTTCCGGACTGTTAAAACAAGAGCCTGAAATCGGAATAGTTGAGAGGCTTGGTGACACAATACCTATGGATCTCTGGTTCCTTAACGAGAACAGTGATACCGTAACCTTAGGACAAATCATTGACAAACCGACAATATTGTTTTTTGTCTACTTTGATTGTCCAAATCTTTGCAGCCCGCTAATGGATGGAGTTGCAGATGTGGTAAGCAAGCTTGATCTGGCTTTGGGAACCGATTACCAGATAATAACCATAAGCTTCAATACAAAGGATACACCCGAAAAAGCCAGGGAAAAAAAGGTAAATTTTGTACAGAAAATCAGCAAGGAAAATCAGAAGTACTGGATCTATTTAACGGGGATCCAGGAAAACATCAACGAAATAACATCGGCTATAGGATTCAAGTATAAATCACAGGGCCTTGATTTTGCCCATGCTTCTGCAATCTATGTTCTGAGCCCCCAGGGTAAGATTACCAGATATCTTTATGGTTTAACATTTTTGCCATTTGATGTCAAAATGGCAATTATTGAAGCGCAGAAAGGAATCGCAAGACCAACGATAAACAAAATACTTGAATACTGCTTTGCTTATAATCCAACCAGTCATACTTATACACTTCAGGTGACCAGGATAGTAGGAAGTATTATTTTATTTATAGCCATTGTAATATTCATAATATTATTATTGAAGAAAAGAAAAAAATGATAATCAAACTGATATGAGTAATTCTGAATCCGGAACTTATGTAAGTTACCTTCAGTACAAAGGAAAACATAAAGGAATTTGGTCCTGGTTATTGTCTACCGATCATAAAAGAATCGGCTTGTTATATCTGTACTCAGTTATGGTTTTTTTCTTTATCGCAGTCATCCTTGGCTTGCTGATGAGAATTGAACTGATCGCTCCGGGACAAACCATTATGGGACCCCAGACTTATAACGGGATATTTACAATTCATGGGATCATTATGATTTTTGTGATTGTTATCCCTGCACTGCCGGCTATTTTTGGAAATTTCTTTTTACCCATTTTAATCGGGGCAAAAGATGTGGCATTTCCCAGACTGAATCTTTTTTCATATTATCTTTACCTCACCGGGGCAATTCTTGGTGTTCTTTCACAATTTGCAGGTAGCGGACCTCCTGATACCGGATGGACATTTTATGTGCCCTACAGTGCTGAATCTTCGACAAATGTAATTTTTGCCCTTACTGCTGCTTTTGTTCTTGGATTCTCATCAATTCTTACCGGACTGAATTTCATTGTTACAATTCACAGAATGCGTGCACCGGGAATGGGCTGGTTCAGAATGCCGCTCTTCCCGTGGTCGTTATATGCAACCGCATGGATTCAGGTCCTTGCAACACCAATAATCGGAATCACCCTTCTTATGGTTATTGCGGAAAGAGTCTTAAGCATCGGGTTCTTCGATCCCAAACTGGGTGGCGATCCGGTATTGTTTCAGCATCTCTTCTGGATATATTCGCATCCCGCTGTCTACATAATGATCCTTCCGGCTATGGGCATTGTGACTGAAATATTTCCAACATTCAGTCAGAAACCGGTATTCGGGTACACGGCAATTCTAATTTCAAGTCTTGCAATTGCATTTGTAGGTTATTTTGTCTGGGGACATCATATGTTTACTGCAGGCATAAGCTATGGATCCAGATGGTTTTTCTCATTTCTCACATTTATTGTGGCTGTACCAAGCGCAATTAAGGTTTTTAACTGGATATCCACCATGTATGGCGGATCCATTGACCTGAAACCGCCTCTTTTATATGCCATATCGTTTATTTTCTTGTTTATGATCGGCGGATTTACAGGCTTAACTCTTGGAGCTCTGGCGGCAAATATTCAGGTACATGATACAGCATTTGTGGTTGCACATTTCCATTATATCATTTTTGGAGGAATGGGATTTGCAACTTTTGCAGGTATTCATTACTGGTATCCCAAAATGTTCGGCAGGATGTATAATAATCGTCTCGCCAACATAGCCTGGGGTATTAATTTTACAGGATTTAATCTGCTTTTTTTCCCTCAGTTTATTATTGGCATTCAGGGAATGCCGAGAAGGTATTTTGACTACCTGCCGCAGTTTAAGACCGGAGAANTTATTTCTTCCATCGGCGGATTTATTCTTTTTACAGGTTTAATTCTGATGGTTTATAANCTTGTCAGGAGTATTAAAAAAGGAGGAATTGCTCCAGCAAATCCATGGCATGGAGTNACTCTGGAGTGGCAGATACCATCACCGCCTCCGCACGAGAATTTTGATGTTATACCAGAGATAAAGACCAAACCNTACCTNTTTGGAAATAGTGCTCAAACCAAATCCGAATAACACTTATGTCAGGTCAGAACAACTATATTGAAGAGCAGGANAGAGAAACCGGAAAGCTGGGAATGTGGATATTCCTGTTCACCGAACTGTTCCTNTTTGGTGGATTATTCCTTGTATATGCAGTTTTCAGGGCAAAGTATTCAGCAGATTTTCATGCAGGTGCTGAAGAATTGAATGCTTTGATAGGAACACTTAATACTGTATTTCTTCTGACAAGCAGTATGACGGTGGCCATGTCTCTTATAGCCATTCAGAAGAATAACATTAACCTTGCCTTATTCCTGGTCTTAGTGACTATAGTCCTTGCAGCGCTTTTCATGATGAATAAATACTTTGAATGGTCCCATAAATTTCATTTTAAGTTATATCCGGGATCTGAAGTGATGAAAAATCTTCCCCATGGAGAGCTGTTGTTTTTTGGCCTCTATTATATGATGACCGGGTTGCATGCTCTTCACGTTTTAGTTGGTATGGTGCTTCTTTCTATCAACCTGGTTAAGATTAAATTAGGAATGGTTAACCATATACATTACCTGCTGCTCGAAAACAGTGCGCTTTACTGGCACCTGGTTGATCTGATATGGATTTTTATTTTCCCACTTTTATACCTGATAACCTGATAACAATAATCCGATTATGACGCAAGAAGAGGTACATATATCCAGTTATTTTTCCCATGCTATTGTTTTAGTATTACTGCTGACACTTACGACAATTTCAGTTCTGGTTACCGGCTGGCATCTGGGTGCCCTTACTGTCGCTGTTGCTCTAGTTATTGCATCCATCAAAGCCGGTACTGTAATTACTTATTTCATGCATATGAAATTTGAGAGCCTGTTTTTAAAACTAATAGTTGCAGGAGTGTTTTTACTGTATGCTCTGGTTATAATAATTACTTTTATTGATTATTTGTTACGATAAAAAGGTAAAAATCGTTTTTATGTTTACAGGTGCATCAAATATGGCGGAGGGAGTGGACAGGACATTTATTTTTATTTTCACAGTAGCTGCTATTTTTATTGTGGGAATAACAATATTTATGATTTATACTGTGATCCACTTTTCAAGAAAAAAGGGGAAAGAAGCAAAGCAGTTCCGCGGTAATGCAAAGCTTGAAGCATTATGGATCACCGTCCCGGTTATCATTGTGTTGATAATGTTCTACTATGGCTGGTCTGGTTTTGCGCCCATGCGCGATGTCCCCACCGACGCTATTGCAATCACCGCTATTGGAAGAATGTGGGAATGGGAATTTGACTATGGAAATGGCATGAAGTCGAAGGAGCTGGTTGTCCCTGTCAATAAAGCCGTGCGTATAAACCTCAAATCGGAAGATGTAAATCACAGCCTTTTTATACCAGCCTTCAGAGTTAAGCAGGACGTTATTCCGGGATACAATAATTACCTCTGGTTCATTCCCACCATTGTAGGTGAATATGAAATTCTTTGCACAGAATATTGCGGATTGCTTCACTCATCAATGTTATCAAAGGCAAGGGTCCTGGAACAGGATAAGTATGATGTATGGTTCAGTGAATTTAAAAATACCGCAAGTGGACCGGAGCCGGATGGTTATCTGCTTTTAAGAAATACCGGTTGCATTGCCTGCCATTCCCTGGATGGAACCAGGCTTGTGGGCCCTTCATTTAAGAATCTCTTTGGTAAAGAAACAACAGTTATGGAAGGTACCACGCAAAAATCAATCACTGTTAACGAAGAATATATTAAGAATTCCATTTATAACCCGGATTCTGAAATAGTTACCGGGTACAATAAGGGCTTAATGCGCTCATACAAGGATGTAATTAATGACAATGATATTCAAATAATAATTGATTATCTTAAGACTCTTGCTGGAGAAAAATAATCACATCCCGAAACTCACGGTTTTTCTTAGTCTTATAAAGTATAAACTGTCCCTTGCTGTGGCCTTTTCCGCAGCAACAGGTTATTTTATTTGCAGGAGTACATTCAGTCGGGATTTCTTCTTACTAATACCAGGAATCTTCCTGCTTACTGCAGGATCAGCCGTATTAAATCAGTTCACGGAACATGAGCAGGACGCAAAGATGGACAGAACGAGAATGAGGCCGATCGCATCAGGACAGATAACCCACAGTTCAGCAATTATTGTGTTTTTATTCCTTCTTTTTTCAGGAAGCTGCCTGCTGCTCTTGACCGGATTAATTCCATTTTCCCTTGGCTGTCTTGGTGTTATAGTATATAACCTGTTGTACACTCCCCTGAAAAAAGTAACATTACTGGCCATAATTCCCGGAGCGGTTGTCGGGGCTATACCTCCTCTTATTGGATATGCATCTGCCTGCGGAACAACTTTAAATATTAAAATTCTGTTTTTCTCAGCTTTTATGTTCCTCTGGCAAATACCTCATTTCTGGCTGCTGTTACTAAGGTACGGAAAAGAATACCAGGCAGCAGGATTCAGAACAATATATGATTATCTGACTGAAAAACAGATTAAATACCTGGTTTCGTCCTGGGTACTTCTTTCGACTGCCTGCCTTAATTGGTTTTTTTTAGTTACTAACTTGTTAAGCAATGATCTTCTTGCAGTGATGGTTATCCTTACGATTATATTTATATTGCTTTTCTTNGGATATCTGTTTATTCCTAAAAAATCTCAGAATCCAGGTTATGCATTCATGGTTTTTAACACGTACAGTTTCGCAATAATGCTCATCCTGATTTCGGATTCTGTTTTCAGGGTTATCTGAAGTAAAATAACTTCATAAATACTTCTTCCACTATAAAGGTAAATATCGGATGAATAACCGGAAACGGGAATCCAACAGCTAAAAAAACACAATATATAATTGATAAGCAGAGTCTATTCTGTAACCAAACTCCTCAATTTTTCGTATAATTAAATATGTAGTATTGCAAAATATTAAAATACATTATCTTTGCGACCCTGTCATAATTTTTAAAGATATTAATCGTTTAATCTAAATAACAAATTAAAACGGATATGAAAAAGTCATTAATAATTACTCTGGTTTTTGTACTTTCAGGTGTGCTCATGCACAGTTGTAAAAGCGACCCCGGAGATCCGCCAGCCATTCCGCCTGCAGGAACAATGGCAATTGATTTTAGCAATTTTGAAGATGCCAGGAAAGGTGATGTCGAATTATCAGTTCCTAAAGGAACAAATAAAAGTAACTGGGAATTCTCTGCCGGCATTGCGCTTTTTTGGAAATCAATAATGTATACGACCCTTGCAGTCCCTGTTACTGCGTTCCAGCTCGCCGCCAGCCAAAATCCGGTTTATATTGAGAATAAGACTTGGGAGTGGAACTATTCCACAACTGTCCTGAGTGAATCATATAACGCAAGGCTTACCGGACAGATAGCTGCAACCAATATAGTCTGGAAAATGTACATTACAAAGGAAGGAACAGGGGGTTATGAAAATTTCGTCTGGTTTGAAGGAACAACAGAATTTGACGGAAACAGTGGTCAGTGGATATTGTATTACAGTCCCACGAGTCCGGTAGCAGTCCTTCAGATCGACTGGACAAAAACCGGTTTGGAGGTTGGTACGATCAAATGCACTTATGTAAAAGCCGGGGATCAATATAAGGATAGTTATATTGAATACGGGCAGACAAGCAATACACTAAATGAATATTATAATATTCATTGGTACAATACCTCAGTCCAGCAGTTCTATGATCTTAATGTTGAATGGAGCAAAACCCTGCATAATGGAAGGGTAAAATGCCCCGCATATTTCGGAACAGAAAGCTGGTATTGCTGGGATTCAAGTTTCCTGAACGTTACCTGCTCATGATAAACAGTCTGCGATAGATAAAAGAAAAAAGGCTTGAGATGTTATAGTGTGCCCCCCATTCTGCATGGGGGGTTTTTTAATGGTTTTATGTTAACTGTTTTTATCATCATTTTTTATTATTTTGCGCATCTCAATTAAAAAGATAAATAATGTCAAAAGGGAACAAGGCAGTTTTGCTGATTATCCTCATTCTTGTTGCAGATCAGATACTGAAATTCTGGGTAAAAACACATATGGTGATCGGTCAGGAGATCCATTTGTTAGGAAACTGGGGATTACTACATTTTATTGAGAACAACGGAATGGCTTTCGGGATGGAGATGGGCGGTCATTCAGGAAAAATTCTTTTAAGTCTGTTCAGGATAGTAGCAATTGGAGGTATTTGCTGGTTCCTTGTTTCACTGATAAAGAAAAAATCAAATACCGGATTGATCCTTTCAGTAAGTGCAATACTTGCTGGCGCTGTCGGGAATATTATTGACAGTGCATTTTATGGAATTATCTTCACCGAAAGCTACACACAGCCTGCCGTTTTATTTCCTCCCGAAGGCGGATACTCTTCGTTTCTGCTGGGAAGGGTGGTAGATATGTTTTATTTTCCTGTTATAAATAGCCAATGGCCCGACTGGTCTCCTTTCAGGCCGGGAGAAACATTAATATTCTTCAGACCTGTGTTTAATATAGCTGATTCGGCAATTACCTGCGGGGTATTTGCAATAATCCTTTTTCAGAAGAAAATGTTTAAGGATCTTAAATAACTGAGGTACTGGTTGCTGGGTGCCTGTTTTTACTTGCAGCAATCTCCGATACAATTCAGAAGTGTGATTATTTTCTCGTGTTTAAGAAAATAAAAGGTGTTCTTCCCTTCTCTTCTTGAACCTAACACTCCCTTATCCTTTAGAATTCCAAGATGATGCGATGCTGTTGATTGTTCAATTCCAATATGTTTATGTATATCTGTAACACTCCTGCCCTTACCCTGTTCCAGACAACCAATTATTGCTATCCTTACTGGGTGTGCCATCGCCTTCAGCATTCCTGAAGCTTTTTCCAGACTCTCCGGATTTAGATTTTTTATTTCCATCAATTTTCTATTACTGCCAGCAAATATATCATAATTTTCCTGACAGGGATAAGTTGTTTATTCCATAATATGCTGATAAAAATCCTATATTTTAACATGTAAAACCTATTTTAGTATATTTGACGAAATATCCATTCATGTCGGAACTGGGGAGGATAAAGAAACCTGTGGAAGAAGAGATGGCTCAGTTTGAAGCTTATTTCGGCAGGACTATGCAAAGCAATATTCCCCTTCTCAAAATAATACTAAACTATATCTTCAGACGAAAAGGTAAGCAGATGAGGCCATTGCTTGTTTTTTTGAGTGCAAAACTGAACGGGGACATAGGAGAACCGACATACGTGGCAGCAACGTTGATAGAGCTTCTGCATACTGCATCACTCGTCCATGATGATGTTGTAGATGACGCAACCGAAAGACGCGGGGCTCTTTCAATAAATGCCCTCTGGAATTCTAAAATTGCAGTACTTGTCGGTGATTATATGCTGTCTAAAGGCCTGCTTATAAGCATCGAAAAAAGCAGGGTGGAAATGCTTGAAATTGTCTCGGAAGCTGTAAAATCGATGGCAGAAGGAGAACTTCTCCAGCTTCAGAAATCCAGGAAGCTGAACATTAAAGAAGATGACTACTTCCGAATCATAAGCCGCAAAACTGCCGCACTGATATCTGCCTGTACAGCCTGCGGAGCAAGGTCAACAACAAGCAACTCCGATACTATTCAGCTTATGAAAGAGTTCGGTGAATCAGTCGGCATAGCTTTCCAGATAAGAGATGATATTCTTGATTATGATGGTAACGGACTGACAGGTAAAATATCGGGCAACGATATCAAAGAGAAGAAAATAACTCTACCATTAATTCATGCACTTGAAAAGACTTCATTGGTCAGGAAGAAAAACATCCTTAAAATCGTCGGAGACGGGAAAAAATCCAGATCTGATATTGAAGAGGTGATAAGTTTTGTTATGGAATATGGGGGGATTGAATATGCAACTATCAAAATGAATCAATACCTCGATAAAGCCCTTGCCATACTTGATACTTATCCTGAATCGGATGTTAAAAATTCTCTGAGAGATTTTGTATACTATACTGTGTCGAGAGATAAATAAGTACTAAGCCACTTCCAGTTTGATCTTCGTTACTTTATCCATGTCCTTTTCATAGTACCGTGATCCCAGGTAGAACAGAAAAGAACCGATCACAAGTACAAAAGGCAAAATGGCCAGAGCAGTTTTTATATTTGAGAGGTCATAGATTTTACCAATAACAATAGGGGCCGTTGATGAGCCTAAGAGATTCTGAACCACCACTGCAATGGCATAAGATGTTGCTCTTAAACCGGGATGAATCACGTCCTGGGTTACGGCAGATGCCCCGGAAATAAAAACCATAATGCAAATCCCCATCAGTAGGAAAATGATATACTGAACAGTCCCCTTAACAAGGTACAAAGCGACGAACAGCAATACGGCTGATAATAGTGTTGATATGGCTGGAAGCAGTAGTCGGGCATTGATCTGTTTTCTGCGCCATCTGTCTGTAAGTATCCCGCCCAGAGGGGCGCCGACAAGAGCAAGTACCATCACGGCGCTTGCCATTGTTCCTGCTTTTTCCTGCGGCACCTCTCTTACCAGCTGGAAATATGTGGCAAGCCAGGTCAGAAGTGATGTTGTAACAAAGACAACTGCTGCAATCCCAAAATAAGTAAAGATGACAGATGGTTTTGTAAGGAACTCTTTAATTATGTCTTTCTTCTCCATTTTTATCTTCTTATTGGCCTTGTCGACAAATGAAAGATCAACGGTCTTGTAATCCTTTACAAAAAGAAAGAGAATTGCCACAAATAGTCCCGGTATCGCAACCAGTCCGAAAGCATGCTTCCATCCCAGCCTTGTAGCAATAATACCCCCGAGAAGCACACCTATTGCAGTTCCAAGAGGAATGGAAGCATTCCATATCCCCATCATTTTTGAGCGTTTTTCAATAGGATATAATCCTGAAATCATAGCGCTTCCTCCGGGTGCATATCCGGCCTCTCCTACACCGATCAGCAGACGTGCCATGAATAACTGGACAAAATTCCCGGTTAAAGCACACAAGGCAGTAGCAAGGCTCCATAAAATTGCCATGATCCCAATGGTTTTTGTCCTGCTCCATCGATCAACCAGAAGCGATACAGGAAATGTTAAAAGTACAATTGCCCAGTAAACAGCCGAAACAAGCAAGCCACTCTGAGTGTGAGAAATTCCCCAGTCAGCTTCAATTGATGTAAACATCGAAGTGACAATTGATCTGTCGATATAATCGAACATATATAACAGAAAAAGAAGCACGAATACATAGTTGGAATACCCTTTTGAGAAAAGATATCCTTTTTGATCGTCGGGATTTTTCATAGAGACTTTGATAGGTTAACCTTTCACCAAGTAAATAAAAAATATTTCTTGTTGTAGTTTTTGTTGTAATTTTAAGTCTTTATACTTATTCAATGCAGAATTCTGCAGACTTAAATTCATTCTTTGTAAAATCTTAAAATTTAAATTGATGGTAACCTTAAATCAAATTGATGAGTTTCTTGGATCCGAACCCATTGCAATGGCCGGAGTATCGCGCAATCCGAAAAAATTCGGTTTTGCCGCTTTTAAAGAATTAAAGGAAAAAGGAATGAACATTATTCCGATAAATCCTTTTGCAGACGAAATCCACGGATCAAAAGTATATCATGACATTAAAAGCCTTCCCGATAATGTCAGGGGACTGATTGTCATGACACGCAAACCACAAACCGCCGGGTTAATCAGAGAAGCAAAGGAAAAGGGCATCAAACAGATCTGGTTGCAGCAGATGGCCGAAACTCCCGAAGCTTTGAAAGAGCTGGAGGGATCAGGCATTAATTTCATCACAAAAGAATGTATATTAATGCATTATAAGCCTCACAGCTTCCATAAGTTTCACGCTGCCATCAATAAGTTTTTCAGGAGATTCCCAAGATAACCGTTTATCTGCCGGATATCCCATACTCATTGTCATATTGTTCTGCAAATAAAAAATGATTGTACACTTCCGGAAAAAATAAAGAACTGAGAAGAAGTGACCAGTTTTTGTTACCTGTCAGCAAATCCTTTTTGAAAGGGAGGAAATATGATATCTATCCTTCA